>Ga0182030_10005744_pt1 | contig 26270 bp, 22 predicted proteins | sample 812S3MmetaG_FD_121299 | JGI IMG/M metagenome (GOLD analysis project Ga0182030, IMG submission 121299) | Permafrost microbial communities from Stordalen Mire, Sweden - 812S3M metaG (Illumina Assembly) | ecosystem: Environmental > Terrestrial > Soil > Wetlands > Permafrost | place: Sweden...
GCATCAGCGGCAGGCGTCGAGACATGATTTACCTATAGAAAATCTATACGCACAAGTCAAAGAAAAAACACACTTTTCATCCGCTTTTCTTTCAAACACTCAATATTAGGCGAGGATCAGGGGTGCGCCAACCGGCTTGCAATTCCACCGAACGCCATATAATCTTGCATGGATGACGACTCTGACTTGCAGCATACCGGAAAAACTCGATGCGAGCTTGGAAAGACTTGCGCATCAGGCCAAAGTGCCCAAGGCTAGGATTGTTCGCAAAGCATTGGAGCAGGCCATCCGCAAGCCCCGCCCGAGCGGCACCGCTTTCGAGCTTGTCAGCAACCTGTGCGGTTCGCTGAGCGGGCCATCAGACCTCGCCACAAACCCGAAGCATTTGGAGGGGTTGGGTGCCTGATGAACGGGTCATTATTGACACTGGCCCGCTGGTTGCCTTCCTGGTGAAGCACGAAGTTCATCACCAATGGGTGGTGGATCAATTCCAACGCCTTCCCGCGCCATTCCTGACCTGTGAATCCGTTCTGACCGAGGCATTTTTTCTTGTGCGCAAACTGCCGCGCGGAACCACAAGGTTCTTCTCGCTCATCAACAGCGGCTTGCTCGACATTGATTACTCCATCATTGCCGATGGCCCTTCTTTGGACAAGCTCGTTCAGCGATACGCAAACGTGCCCATGTCGCTCGCCGACGCCTGTCTTGTGCGTTTGGCGCAATTACATCCGCAGAGGGCCGTTTTCACCCTCGATCAAGACTTTCAGATTTACCGCCTGGACGGACGCCGTCCGATTCCACTTCTCATGCCGTAATCCGCAAGCAGGAAAAGTCACGCTGACACCGGCTTCGCAAACCCGAAATATTTCGCTTGACGGCAATCACTTTGTATTGCAAAGTGAACGCATGACGGTGTGCATATAGACCTACTATGAAGAATTTACTGCGAATTGCTGCTGTTCTGTCGTTCCTGTTCCCCTTCCTTGGTGGCGTGGGGTGTCTTCTTCAAGCGGCGTTCTCACCCAAATCAGATCCCGATGCTGCATTACTCTCCATAATCGGATGCTTTTTGGTTGGCAACGCGATCTTTATTGGTGCGATGCTTCTCTTCGCCGCTGAAAAACTCTGCCGAAACGATGCGAGCAAATGACGGCATGGACCAAACTCTGGTTGCCCCCTTTTGGGTCCTCAATTCCCGATCAGTTGGAAGTACTGTTGCGCGCCAGTGATGCTGTTGGTGTAAGGACTCGTCGCGCCGGGTATGTTGGTGAATTGGCTCGTCAGCGTGGGGGCGGTTTGAAGGGAACATTGCGAGCCAGGGTCGTCCCAACTCAAGACCACACCGGAGCTGTTGACCTGAATGTTCAAGGGAATGGGATTGCCTAAATTCAACGCGAACACCGTTCCATAGCCATGTTCGCCCCCTTTTTCTGTCGTGCCATACAAAGTGGAGCCGCTCAAAGTCAACCCGCCTCCGGGAAACTCCCCATTGGCGCCGTTAAACGACGCCAGCGTGTTCACCCACCCACCTGCGCTGGGTGTTATTGAGAAAACCGTTCCATAGCCATATTCGTGGGCACCAGGATTATTGCCATAAGCGCCGCCTTGATAAGTAGTGCCATACAAAGTGGAACCGCTCAAAATCAATCCGCCATGCGGATAGGCCCCGTTGCCGCCGCTAAACCACGCCAGCGTGTTCACCGACCCACCCCCGATGGGTATTGAAAACACCGTTCCAGCATTGTATGGGCCGCCTTCCGATGTCGTGCCATACAAAGTGGAGCCGCTCAAAGTCAATTCGCCTTCGGGGTACTCCCCGTTGGCTCCGTTAAACGACGCCAGAGTGGTCACCGGCCCACCCCAGGCGGGTATTGCGAACACCGTTCCAAAGTTATGTGCGCCGCCTTTTTCTGTTGTACCATAAAAATTGGACCCGCTCAATATCAATCCGCCAAACGGATTCGACCCGTTGGTGCCATTAAACGACGCCAGCGTGGTCACCGGCCCACCCCCGACGGGTACTGAGAACACCGTTCCAAGATAATATGCGCCTCCATCGCAAGTCGTGCCATATAAAGTGGAGCCGCTCAAAATCAATGCGGCTCCCGGATCAGCCCCCATGTCTCCGTCAAACGACGTCAGTGTGGTCACCGGGCCACCCCCGACCGGCATTGAGAACACCGAACCCCATGAACTTGTCGTGCCATACAAAGTGGAGCCGCTCAAAATCAATCCGGCCCGCGGATTCGCCCCGTTGTTCCATTCAAACATCGTTAGCGTCGTCACAGGCCCACCCCCGGCGGGTACTGAGAACACCGTTCCATAGCCCTGAATGCCGCCAGGCGCGCCGCCGATCTGCGTCGTGCCATACAGAGTGGAGCCGCTCAAAATCAATCCTGCATTAGGACAAGCCCCGTTGGTGGAGTTAAATGACGCCAGCACATTCTGCGCGGCGGTGTCCCTGCACAAGACGGCTGAGAGCAGCGCCGCAGCGACGAGCATGCATGTCTTTATTCCATTTCGCCCGGTATTCATCAGATTTTCTTTTTAAGGTTCTGTCGCTTGAATTGTGCGTGATTTTGAGCCAATTCAGGCTTTTTGCAAGCTCCTTGTGAATCATCCGACAAGAAGTGGTCAGATGAGGAGTCACCACGCATTTGCTCCTTTCGAATCAAAAGGGGCACAAAGGCGTCACCCATGCTATTTCTTAAAAAGGCATGTCTCCATCGTTCAACTCTCCTTCAACCCCAGCGCCTTTGCGACCACCGCGTCCACTTCCGGCTTCCCATTCACGATCTTGCGGTTAAGGCCGAAACCTTCGTCCCAGCCCCACACAGCCCAGCCGATGTGGCTCGCCGCAAGCACCTCACCAAAATCCCGGAACCAGTTCGCCCGATGCTCCGGCTTGCTGTAATTTGGATACACCCCAAACTCCCCGCAATACAGCGTCACCTTGTTCTTGACTCCCCACTCGATGCCCTTTTGAAAGCGCGCCGCCAGCTTTTCCTTGTTCCAGCGCTCCTTTCCGTAGTCCTCCACCATTTTCCTCGACTCCGGCGACCCCTCCAAGCCGGGCAGCAGCGCCGCCACCGCTTCGGGACTCGAAGGATACGGCACCCCGCGCAGCGGCTTGACGCTGTCCCCGGCCCAAGTCGCTCCCTGGTGCGTGAAGGGAAACGGATCGTAACAGTGAAACGAATAAACCACATTGCTGTCCGCGAGCAGCTTCAGCTTGCCCAACCCGTCAATCCCGCCCCAATTCGGACCGGAAGTCACAATCGTATGCTGCGGCGCATTCTCCCGGATCGCGGCCGCCAGACGCCCATTCAGCGTATTCCACTCCTCCTCCCGCCGGTCAAACACCGGCTCGTTGATGATCTCCAGCATCGTGAGTTCCGGGTCGAACTGCGAGAGCCGCTTCGCCAGCGATCCCCAGAATCGCACAAAAGAATTTTGCCATGCCGGGTCAAGCTCCACCGCGCGATCTTCGTTGTGAATGTCCACCAGCACCAGCAGCCCGGCCCGTTGAAACCGCTGGATGGCCGCCTCCAGATACTTCGCGCGCTCCTCCCGCACCTCCCCGGTCGCCGCGTTCATGATCACCGTCGGCGCGACGCACAGCCGCACGTGCTTCAGCCCCAGCCGCGCCATAAACGCCGCCTCCTCTTCCGAAATATACCCGGTGAAATGCTCCGCCGATTCATTCCGCGGAAACCGGAACCACCCGCACACATTCGCGCCGGCCGCCAGGCGCTCCAGTCGCCGCCCCGGCACGCCCTGCAAAGGTTCCGCGCCAGGCAAAGAAACAGCCGCCAGACTGCCCGTTGCAAGCGCCGTCACCCGCAAAAACTCGCGCCGGTTCATAGGAAGATAATTCATCATAAGCGTCTGTTGCAGTTGTAGCGGCGGTCTGTGACCGCCCCCATTTTTCCAGGAAGGAATGATCGTGACCAATTAAAGACCGCAAGCCAAGTCAAAACCCGGTCCGAGCTTTGATCCCATCGTGCAATTGCCGCCAGATACCGCGCGCTTTGCGCCGCCAAACCGCTTCTCCCCCTCTCCTCCACACACTTGTGGAGGAGAGGGCCGGGGAGAGGAGGCCCTTATGGTCGTGGTTCCGAGATGCTCCCCTCTTAACAGCAGCGCCACCGCGTTGCCAAATTACCCACTTTTGCAAGAAATTTATTTCACTCATTTTCGCGCAAAAGCAAGAAACTATGCTATGATTAGCCCGTGATTTCTGGAATGATGCCGCCGGCCACAGTTGTAAATTTGCGCATTGCATGAAGAAAAAATCGGTTGGAATCATCTTTTTGACGGTGCTGATTGACCTCGTCGGTTTCGGGTTGATCCTGCCACTCATCCCCATTTACGCCGACAACTTCAAGGCCGGCGGCTTTTTTATCGCCGTCATCTTCACCTCCTATTCCCTGATGCAGTTCCTCTTCGCCCCGCTGTGGGGACGCCTTTCCGATCGCATCGGACGCCGCCCCGTGCTGCTGACCAGCACCGCCTGCGCTTGCGTGTCCTACGTCATCTTCGCCATCGGCTCCGGCCTGCACAACAACGCCCTGGCCCTCTGGGTCATGCTCATCTCCCGCGTCTTCGCCGGCATTTGCGGCGCGAACATCACCGTCGCCCAGGCCTACCTCGCCGACATCACCCCGCCCGACCAGCGCTCGGCCAAAATGGGCCTGGTCGGCATGGCCTTCGGACTTGGCTTCATCCTCGGCCCGGTGCTCGGCGCTTCAAGCACAAAATTGTTCGGCGTGACCGGTCCCGGCTGGACCGCCGCCACCCTCTGCGCGATCAACTTCATTTGGGCCTCCCTCATGCTCGCGGAAAGCTGGCAGCCCTCCACCCACTTCCAAACCCAGCGCCCCCACTTGGATCAATGGATGCACGTCCTCAGAACCCCCCGCCTGAATTTGCTCGTCGCCATCTTCTTTCTCGCCACATTTTGTTTCAGCGGTTTTGAGACCAGCATCGGATTGCTCGTCGAGAAGAATTTCAATATCGCCGAGGAACGCGGGCTGAATTCTGTGCTCGGAACGGTCGCATTGCTCATCGCCTACTGCGGGCTGATCGGCGCCTCCGTTCAAGGCGGCCTCCTGAAGCGCCTTGTCAAAAGAATGGGCGAACCAAAACTCATTGCCGCCAGTCTCTTTTTGGCTGCGGCGGGCATTGCGGTCCTGCCGTTCCTTACGACTTGGGGATTGCTCCTCGTGGGCCTGGCCGTCTTCTCCGCGGGTTCCAGCATGACCCGCCCGCCGGTTTTTGGCATGATCTCGATCCTCACCCCGGCCCACGAGCAAGGCGCCACCATGGGCGTGGCCCAGGGCGTTGGCAGCCTCGCCCGGATCGCCGGCCCCATTTTTGCCATCGGCATCTTCGGCAAGGATCATCTCCCCATTCCCTATCTCTGTTGCGCCGTCCTCTGTTTCGCGACCGCCTGCATCACAACCCGCTACCTCACCCTTCCCAAAAAGGAGATCCCGGCGTAATTTGTAACGCGAACCACCGGCTCGAAACAAAACTATGAAAGCAAAAAAACTGTTGCACACCCGTTACCGCGTCAACGACCTGGCCAAAACCGTCCAGTTCTACAAAGTCGTTCTGGGCCTCCAAGAAACGCGCCGCTCCAAGTCCCCGCGCGGCTCGGAACTGGTTTTCCTTAAAGCGCCCGAAAGCGAGGAACTCATCGAGCTTTGCTCCTTTCCCGCCAGCGGTCCCGTCCAGGTCCAGCCCGATTTGACGCATCTGGCCTTTTCCGTGGACAGCCTGGAAGAGTTCGGCCGCCATCTGAATTCCCTGGGCCTGAAATATTCCGACGGCCCGACCATGCGCCCCGGCGGCGGCGGCTTCGCCTTCATAGACGCCCCGGAAGGCTACGAAATCGAACTGATCGAAGAGCCGAAAACATAGGGTCCCGGTAGGGCTGCGCTGCCGCGCAGCCCCAAATACGAAACCGAATTGACCGGTCCTGCCAAAACCTGACGAGCAATGGTTCCGCAATGAAGATCGCCCCCCAATTCTCAATCGTATTACTGACAGCGCCCAACATCAAAGTCGCGCGCCGCCTCGCCGCACTGGCCCTCGAATCCAGGCTGGCCGCGTGCGCAAATCTGGTTCCCGCGGTCGAATCCCACTATTGGTGGCAGGGCAAAATCATGTGCGGAGCCGAGGTCCTGGTCCTCTTCAAAACCACCCGCCCCCGCCTCCCCGCCCTCGAAAAATTGCTATTGACAAACCACCCCTACGACACCCCCGAATTCCTCGTCCTCCCCCTCCGCTCCGGCTCCGCCCGCTACCTGAAATGGCTCGCCGATTCCGTCACGGATGTTCCAATTGGCACCCAGCGGCATAAATGAATAGGACGGTGTTATTGTGCTTGCCCGTCCTAATAAAAGCGCACGGAGCGGAATCCGCGGGCAGTCGCCAGCGCCAACTGATCGTTATCGCCCGAAACAAAGAGATCCGGATTGACCTGCTCCAAAATGGCAACATGCAAAATGTCCGCGCTGCGGGCCTTTAATCGCGCCGCAAACCCCGCGCTGATTTGGTGCGCTTCCTTGAGCACGTCATCCCAATCCACAGCCGCCAATTCGAAGGGACCGGTCTGTAACAAATGAGACATGTAACGCCTCAATGCTTCAACCAATTCCGGTTTGGGCGGGTGCGGGCGCAGACACAAATCGCGCAAGGTGTTGATGGTCTCAAACCTCGCCCAATCCGAGACCAAGAAATCGCCGGCTTGATGACGGGCAAACCAGGATCGGGCCTTGGCGTTGAGCGGATCAGGTTTGTAGAGCCAGGAGACCAAAAACGAGGCATCGGGGTAGATGGTCATTGGCGCAGGTCTCTTAGGGCGGCTTGCGTATCGTGCTCAGGAGCGCCTTCACACAGACGGTCCAATTCCGCATGGATTTGCTCTGCCGTCAAGCGCGTGCGCTTGCGGCGGGACAAAACCAACGGTTCCCTGCCGTCCTCCAATTGCAGCGATTGTCCCGGCTTCAAGCTGGAAGCCAGGGACGGATTGCGAACCAATTCCCGTTTTGAAATCGTCTTCATGCTGACAAATATGTCAGCAGTTTCCGGTTTTGCCAAGCCCTGTCTTGACGCCGGCCGAATTGCCAAAACAACAAAAAGTGGAACCATTCCTGCCCGAACCCCGTCTAACGGATTATGAAGCGATTACTTTTGTTCCCGATATTGCTTTTCGTTTCCCTCCTCGACGGGCAATCCGCCGTTGCGCAAGACACGAATGAACCGCGTCTTTCGCTGGTCATTCGCGGCCGGACCAACATCATCAAACAAGGCGACGAGATTCCCATCGAATTCGTAATCAGCAATCAGGGGACGCAGGTTTTCAACTATGAGGTCCACTTGGCGGACCAGGCGGGCCTAACGCCCGGATTCAAGCTCCTTGTCAAAACGACGGCTGGCGACGAATTACCCGACATTCGGGTGGCCGACAATCTGATTCGGCACGCCCGTAGTCGCGCGGTTGGATTCAGTGGTCTGCACGCTGGCGAGGCTGTAACCAATATCGTCACGCTGAACCGTCGGGCGCTGGTAAGAGAGCCTGGGCACTACGAGATCGTCGGCAGCTCAAGATCAGATGATAATCTCGGGAAGATAATTGGCCCGCTCAGATCCGCTCCGATAGTCATTACAGTTTTGCCTCGCACGAAGGAGGAGATGGATGCTTACATCAAAGATTTGACAGACCAGATTGAAGCGCGGTTCCCGATTCAACGCACCGCTTATGGCGCGCCGTTTGACCCGGTGTTGGAGGGGTTGTTGGTGAAACTCATGTTCACTTGCGATGCCGCCATTGTTCCGACGATGTTGAGAATGATCTACGATCCCGGCATCAACGGCAACCCAAACCAGGGGATTGAGGCCCTCCTGTATTACGTCCCGCACACGGAAGAAAGCAAGAAGGCCATCCTACAGGCGGCTGTGAAGCAGGGTCTAAGTGAGAACATGTATGATCTGCTCTCGCATTACGAGGTGAACAAAGAGGAGCTTAAACCGATAATTGAGCGGGCCCTCGCCCAGGACAACCTTTACGAATGCCACTTCGGCGCAACGCTGGCGGCGAATCCCACGAACTACGACGAAGCGTTCACGCCACGACTTATCGTATTGGCCTGTGGCACAACCAATGATCACTGGGTCAGGAGGGAGGCGATGAGAGCATTGGCGTGCAATCGCACGGATGGGGGGGTGAAAGCGCTCAAGTCAATGCTCAATGATGCTGATCCGGATACCGGGGCGTCTCTGGCTGCGGCCATTTGCGATGGCTACTCGACCAAGCTGGATAAACGGCTGCATCCAGAAGATTTCGATGCCAACGACGTGAGACCGTTGACGGAGCGGTTGCTGAAATCAGGCACAAACAGATTCTATGGCTTCAGCCTGGCGGCCCTTTTCGGGGATGACACGCTGACCCCGACTCTGGTGGCGACTGCAACCGGTGGCAGACATCCCGATGACCTCGAAGCGATCTATGCTTTGGCCATGAACCGCACAGATGAGGGGGTCACGACGCTCAAGACGCTCCTCAACGGCAAAGACGAACTCATTTCCAAGGTGACCGCAAACGCCATAGACAATGGTTACAAGTGGCGCGGAGCCGCGCGGGGAAAACCGTTGCGCCCGGATGATTTCGACGCGAAATTTCAGCATCCAGAAACGTCCCCGCCAAAATAGCCGAGCTGCCAGCCACGCGCGTACGAAAAGGAAAAGCGGCGCTGTCGCGCCGCGCTCCAAGGCGGCCTGGCGGCCGCGTTTCCTGCGCGAAGCGCCTTGGAGCGCGGAACGTAGTTCCGCTTTCATCCCGCCCCATCGGCCCCATTCGTCCTATTCGTCCTATCCTCCCCCTCCGCCGCCTGCTCATTTCCACTTGCGGATTGTAATCGCCCCACGCCGCGCTATCCTACGCGAGTTTTATGCCCAAACAAATTGCGGAAATGCGCGTCGAAGCCGCCAACATGGAATTGCCGGATACCAAGACCATCCGCTTCAAATGGCCCGACGGCTACGATCCGGAGTTCAAGACCGGCCAGTTCATCACCGTCTATTTCTCCGACAGCCCCGCCTACAAGCGCGCCTATTCCCTCACCTCCTCCGCCCTCGACCGCGGCCTTTTCGAGATCACCGTCAAACGCGAAGGCAAAATGGGCACCCGCATCGTGGACTGGGTCCAGCCCGGCGACCTGATGTGGGTCATTCCGCCATCCGGCCGCTTCCTCCCCGTCCTTGAGCCTGGCAAACACCTCATCTGCATCGCCGGCGGTTCCGGCGTGGCGCCCTTTCGCGGCTTTGTGCGCGAAGCCACAGCCCGCGCCCTCTCCACCCGCATCACCGTCCTCTACAGCGTCAGGACCCCCGACGACGTCATCTTCAAAAACGAATTCCGCAAACTCGAACAGGAAAACCCCCATTTCAAATTCTTCGTCACCTGCACCCGTCTTGGGCCGGACGATCCCTGGCCGGGCCGCCGCGGCCGCATCGAAGCCGCCTGGGTCCGCGAGCACATCTGCGACCTCCCCAACACCGTCTTCTACGCCTGCGGCCCCAACGCCCTGGTCGAGGCCACCGAGCACCTCGTCACCGAGGACTTGAAAGTCCCAAAAGAGCAAATGAAAGTCGAAAAGTGGGGATAGCGAACACGGCTGGCTCATGGAGGGGAAGCATGGGTAGCACAGGCGACTCGCCTGTCCCGGTCGGCGACTCGCCGACCGGATTGAGCGATAATCTCATGCGACCAAGGCGACCAGCACTTCATGAGCCAGCCGTGGCTGGGGAATCTTTTTTTTACATTTTCCTTTACTAAGGGCCGTAAAATTGTAATACTGCCTATGTGATGAGGGCAGTTGACCTTAACTGCGGGAGCCGCCTCCCGCTGTTGGATCGGGAACGGTTTGCGGAGAGCAAAGCCGTTGCGCGCCGCCGTACCCCAAAGAGCCGGCCATTTCACCCCGCGCCAGGACGGTTTCATTATTTTCGCAGCCGGTATGAAGTCTCTCGCTCCGTAGGACGACGGTCCTGCGGAGCCTCATTCCTGGCACCAAACCCAAACCTCCTGCAACGTTACAGTTTTGCCCAAATATAGCCCAATAAAGGTGAATAAAGGTGAATAAAGCTCAATAAAGGTAAAATAAAGGAGTTTATTATGAAGCCATTTGGCATCCCCTGGAAAACCCATCAGATCGGTGGAGCTGCGCCGGTGTGGTCAAATTTAGCCACCCATCCCCCCTATTGCCCTCTCGCACCCGGCAGCCTATCCGCAATCGGGCAAGCACCATCCGCCACGTCCCAATCAGTCCTATCCGACCGATCCGACCGATTCCCGCAATCCGCAACGCGCAATCCGAGTCGCACCCAGTCGCACCCAGTCGCACCGTCTTGTCCTTTAGCCTTTCCACTTAATTCCACCTGGTTCCACTTAATTCCACTTGGTTCCACTTGGTTCCACTTCCTGACCACCCAGGCGCAAGAATCGTGAAATGAAAAAACTCGGATTTAACCTCTTATGGCTCGCCGTTGCCGTCGTCGCTTCCTGCGCCGCCGCCGCGCAAAGTCCCGGCCCCGCCCCTGCCTCGCCCCGTGTCACCCAGTCCTTCGACCCGGACTGGCGCTTCCTCAAAGCCGACGCTCCGGGCGCGGAACAGCCCGCCTTTGACGACGCCGCCTGGCGGAAATTGGACGTTCCGCACGACTGGAGCATCGAAGGCCCCTTCTCCCAAACCAACCCCTCCACCGGCCTGGGCGCATGGCTCCCCAGCGGCATCGGCTGGTATCGCAAGCATTTTACCCTCCCGGACGATTTCAAGTCGCGGTTGGTCTTCATTGAATTCGACGGCATCATGCAAAACAGCGATGTCTGGATCAACGGTTTCCACCTCGGCCACCGTCCCTATGGCTATGTCAGCTTCCAATACGAGATGACCGGCCACCTGAATTTTGGCGGCGCGGACAATGTTCTTGCCGTCCGCGCCGACACCTCGGCACAGCCAGCCTCGCGCTATTATCTGGGCGCGGGCATTTACCGGCACGTCCGCCTCGTCGTGACGGATCCTGTCCACATTGTCCATTGGGGCGAGTACGTCACCACCCCGCAAGTTTCAGCCGCAAAGGCCACCGTTCATGTCCAAACCACCGTCACCAACGAATCCGGTGCTCCAAATGAGATATTCCTTCAGGTTTCGCTATTCGATTCTGCTGGGAAAGGGGTAGGCGAAGCGGAAACCGGCCTCAAAATTCTCGAGCCCGGGACAGCCGCTCAATTTGACCAGGACATTCTTGTCGGCAATCCGCAACTGTGGGATTTGGACAAACCAGGTCTCTACACCGGGCGCGCTACGGTCAATTCAACGGGCAACGGTCGTGAAGATAGGATTGGCCCCCCCAAGAAGCTCGATTCCCAACTCGTCCCCTTCGGCATCCGCGAAGCCGTCTTCAAACCCAACACCGGCTTCTGGCTCAATGGCAAAAACATCAAAATCAAGGGCGTCTGCCTTCACCAGGACGGCGGCGCTTTCGGCATCGCCGTGCCGGACGGCGTTTGGGAGCAGCGATTCCTGGCGCTCAAGCAAATCGGCGCCAACGCCATCCGCACCGCCCATAACCCGCCCGATCCCGCCTTCCTCGACCTCTGCGACCGCATGGGGTTCCTTGTCATGGACGAAATGTTCGATTGCTGGACTGTCGGCAAATACAATGACAAGGACTACCACCTCTTCTTCAACGAATGGTCCCAGACCGACACCCGCGACACCGTCCTGCGCGACCGCAACCATCCCAGCATTATACTTTACAGTGCCGGCAATGAAATCCACGACACCCCGAACGGCCGCCTTGCCACCAACATCCTCGCCGGTCTCGTCAAGGTCTTCCACGCCAGCGACCCCTCCCGCCCCGTTACCCAGGCCCTGTTCCGTCCCAACGCCAGCCACGACTACGATGACGGCCTGGCCGACATGCTGGATGTCATCGGCACCAACTATCGCGACCAGGAATTGCTTGCCGCCCACAACGCAAAACCCTCCCGCAAAATCATCGGCACCGAAAACACCCACGCCGCCGCCTCGTGGGTCTCTGTGCGCGACAACCCCGCCTATTCGGGCCAATTCCTCTGGACCGGCATTGACTACCTGGGCGAAACCACGGCCTGGCCCTCCAACACCGCCGATTTCGGCCTGCTTGACCGCGCCGGCGAACTCAAACCCCGTGCCTGCGAGCGCGAAAGCTGGTGGAGCGAAAAACCGGTCGTTTTCATCACCCGCGCTGGCACCCTCAATTGGACGCCCTCCGACACCGCGCCCCATCGGGAAACCGTGGATGTCTTCAGCAATTGCCGCGAAGTAGAGTTGTTCCTCAACGGCAAGTCCCTCGGCTCCAAACCTGTCGCCGACCCCACCCGGCACCCCGTCTGGCAGGTTGACTTCGAGCCGGGCACGATCCGGGCCGTCGCCAAAAACGGCGGGGTGGCCGTCGCCACCAACGAACTGCGCACCGCGGGCGCCGCGGCAAGAATACACTTGACAAAAAGCGGCGACACACTTCCGGCCGATTACAACCATGTTTGCCGCGTCCTCGCCAGCATCGTGGACTCCAACGGCGTGACCGTTCCGTCCGCAGCCCCCGTGATCACCTTCGCCATTTCCGGCCCCGGCGTCATTGCGGCCGTTGACAACGCCGACAACTCCAGCCCCGAACCCTTCCAGGCAACCGCCCGGAAAGCCGCGCAAGGCTGGTGCGTAGCCTTCGTCAAGTCCGCCGCCCCTTCCGGTACAATTACCTTGACAGCATCGTCACCCGGCCTGGCCCCCGCCACCCTCTCCATCACCGCCGCAAAATAGGCGAGTTTCAATATTCAGCCTTCGAGCCTGTGAGCCTTGAGCCTTCAGCCTTCAGCCTTTTTCGCCCCGTTGCCCCCGCCGTCGCCAAGTGAGCGCCGCCCTTGTTTCCCCCAAGGCCGCGGCGGACAGGTAGGCCACGCGCGCGGCGTGCGGGGAGTGGCACAAGGACCACGACTGTTGTGCGCGCTCCAGGGCCGCCTCCCAATTCCGCGCCCGCAATTCGGCCGCCGCCGCCTGCAATTGCCGGATCGCCCCCGCGATGATCCGGGCCAGCGGGCCGAGATCGCAACCGCAGCGCGGGCAGGTGGTTGTAGCGCGGACATCGCTGCTCTTGCCGCAGGCGGGACAGGTGATCTCCATGCTCAATCCTCCAGATAGAAAAGCAAATCGCCCAGGGCCTCGTTAACACGGGCCAGGTCAGCGCCCGCGCTGACGGCTTCGGCGCTGTCGTGAAGAAGTTTGCGCAACTCGGTCGCGTCGCCGGGGCTGATGTTCTTTTGCAAAAGGGCTTCGGCGCGTTTGCGGAGGTCTTTGGCAGTGGCCAGTTGAGCCGGGCGGTCGGCGGGCGCCTCCTCGGGGCCGGCGGCGGCGGCTTCCCTTTCGCCGACCAGCGAGGCGATGTTGAGCCGGGCCTGTTCCAGGTCCAGTGTGCGCGCGCCCCGGGTGTCCATGGTGACAGTCTTCGCCATGCCGGTGGCCTTTTCAGTGGCGGTGACTTTGAGCATGCCGCTGAGGTCGAGGTCGAAATGAATGACCACTTGGTTGCCCGCGGGCGCCTGGCTCAGACCTTCCACCATGAAATCACCGATCAATGTGTTTTCCTCCGGCTCCTCGGCTTCGCCCTGGTAGGCCGTCACTTTGATCTCCGTTTCGTTGTCATAACAGGTGGAGAACAAGTCCGCCTTGCTTGCGGGCAGCGGCGTGTTGCGCAGGATGATCGGCACGCAGACCAGGCGGCTTCCGTCCATGTCGTGATGGAGCGCGCCGGTGCTGAATGTGTGCGGCGTGATGTCCACCAGGATGGCGTGCAATTTATCCCCCGCGAGGACGCCGCCCTGAACGGCGGCGCCCATGGCCACAATCAGGTCGGGGTTGATTTCAAAACGCGGCTCCAAACCCAGTTTGTTCTGGAGCAGACGGTGGACCAGCGGCGTGCGGGTTGCCCCGCCCACGAGCATGATCTTGCTGATGTCCTTGGGCCCCAGTTTGGCATCGCTCAGCGATTGATGCAGGCAGGTCAGGGTTTTCTCCATCCACGGCATAATCAACTCCTCATACTTGTCGCGCAAGACCTCCAATTCCAAGTGATGCGCGCCATCCAGGTACTCCTCCCGCACGTTGACGAACGGCACATCGGAAAGGCGGCACTTGGCCTGTTCCATCGCTACTTTCAGACGGCGAAGGGTTTTGAGGTCCTGGTGAAGATCCAAGTTGTTTTGCTCTTTGAACGCCGCCACCGCAAGTTCCACCAGCAGTTGATCGAAGTCGTCCCCGCCCAGATGCGTGTCGCCGTGACTGGCCTTGACCTCGACCACGCCCTTTTCAACCGTCACCACCGAAACATCGAATGTCCCGCCGCCCAAATCATACACCAGCATCGTTTCCCCCTCCTTGCCGCCGCCGCCGTAAGCCAGCGCGGCCGCAGTCGGTTCGTTGAGGATGCGCGCCACTTCCAGTCCCGCCAGTTCGCCTGCCACCTGCGTCGCCTTGCGCTGCTGCTCGTTGAAAAAGGCCGGCACGGTGATCACCGCCTTGTGAATGCTCCGCCCCAGTTGTTGTTCGCCCTCCTGCTTGAGTTCGCGCAGGATGAACGAGGAAATCTCCTCGGGCGAAAACTCCTTGCCGCCCAGGCTCACCTTCGTCCCGCTCCCCATCAGCCGCTTTATGGAGAGGACGGTGGATTCGGGCGCGGCAACCATCTGGTTCTTGGCCGCCTGGCCGACAATGAGTTTGCCCGCGGGGCCGATGCCCACACACGATGGCATGATCGGGTTGCCGTGGATGGGGATCACTTTGATTTCACCGTCCACAACCGCCGCAAGTTCCGAGTTGGTCGTGCCCAAGTCAATGCCGACAATAAGTTCGTTCATATTTTTGGTGTTTGTGTCTTGTTCAATGATACTTTGACTTGCGCTGTCCGGAGCAGCTCGCCGCGAAGGCGATAGCCCGGCGCGATCTCTTCGAGAATGGTCTGGTCGGAGCGCGTGTTGTCCGCCTCCGCCGCGACCGCCGTCATGGAGGAGGGATCGAAGGGCCGCCCCAGGGTTTCAATCGGCGTCAGCCCCTCTTTTTTAAGCAGGGATTCCAAATGTCCCAGCAGAATATCCGCGGCTTGCCGCTGGTTCTCCCAGGCCTGCCGCCAGAGGCTCGTTCCGCCCCACCACGAAGTGGCCGGCGGACTGGCGAAGACGCCGCAGAACCGTCGCACCCTATCCAGCAATTCCGCCAGAACCAGGCAATGCCCCCGCGACATTCCCTCCGAAGGCGCGGCGGCGGCCAGACGATGCAATTGTTCCCGCAGCAATTTCAAGTCCCCGTCAAAACGGCCCAGCGTGTCGCCCCACTGGCTGAATGCCTCCGCCGTGCGGCGGTTGGCCTTGCGCGCCTCGGCGTTGGCCGCCGTCCATTGGGAATAAAAGGCGTATAGGTCGGGCGTTTCCTGCTCCGTCCCGGCAGGCTCCAATTCGGCGATGTTGTCCAAATCCTCAAGCCACGCTTCGAACTGGCGGCGCAGCTCCGCCTTCCAATCGTCCGCTTCCTGCCGGACTTCCAGTTCGGTAACCGGCGATTGCGACACAAGGTCGGCCAGCCCGGGGAGCGCGGGTGTCTCAGGGCAGTCCTCCTCTCCTGGCAATACTCCGGGATCGCCCGGCGGTGCGTGGTTTTCGGGGGGAAACATAAGGAAGACAATTATCGGGGTCCTATTTGCCGCCACCTCTGGCAACGCCCCGCAGAAACTCTTTCATCGCATCGAAAGGAAGCGGGTCCAGTCGGCGGCGGTGTCCCGCATAGCGCGCAACCGCATCCAGAGGGCTGTTCGCCGGGCAATCGTGATCGAACAAAATGTGGCGATGACGGCTTTCCTGGTCCTTGATTTTCTCATAAGCCTGGCTGACCGCTTGGAAGCGCTTGGGATCGCCATCGGGCGGCGATTCCTTAATGGCTTTCAAGTAGGCCTGGCGGATCGTCTGGTTATCCGCCTCGAATAAAACGTCAAGAACAAGGTAAGGGTTCATGGGGCAAACAGTTCCGGCTGGTTCGATTCAGGCGGCCGATTGCTTCCCGGCGGACGCGACGGCGGAGGCGGATCCTCCCCGGTCTGGAATCCGGCGTTGGACGACTTCCGCCTGGCGCGGGCTATTGCGACCATCTTGTCGAACTCCGCGCCCGACATTCCCGGGGGCCGGGTTTGCCGCATACGCTTGAGATCCCGCTCCGAAGTGTTGGCCAGCAAGCTGATGAGTTGATCAATCACCATCTCTTTCACGAATGCCGCGCCGCCGGAAAAACCGTCCATCGCCGGATTGCCGCCACCGAAATCCGGCGGCCCTTCGTCATCGAACTCAGCCGGCGAGTCGCCATCGTCAAACGATTCCCGTCGCGTCGGCGGCGGAATTTTCAGCCCCTCCAGTTCTTGCCGAGCCTGCCGGGCGGTTTCCTCGTCCTTGCGGCGCGTGGCTTCCGCCAGAATCTCCTCCAGTTCGATCCGGGTTTCCTCCGGGTCCGTCTCGCAGGTCCCTCTGCGGAACCGCAGCCGATAGAGGCGGAAGAGAGGGTCGCCGGCATCCTCACGGACTCGCTTCTCCACCACGGCTTTCCCCGTGGCGATGAATTCGTCCTCCCCGAGGCAGAATTCCACCAGCCGCCGCCCGTCCTCGCGCGAAAATGGGCGCTTCAAGGCGGCCCGCAGGTAGTCCTCCAGAAGTCGTCCCGGTTGGTGGTCCAGGCGGTCTGCGAGCCGTTCCTTTCCATACAACCAGATCCGAGTCAGCGCCACCGCCTGCGCCATCCCGGCCTCCTTCTTTCTTACACCGACGAACTCATCGAAATAAGCCGATCCCCGCGCGGTTCCCGGCTTGATCTCCAGGTCCGCAATGCCGGCGTAATATAGAGAGGCCGCCTCGGACGGGCTTTCCCGCCGGGCTTCCTCCAGGAGCCTCCCGCCCCTGGCCGGGTCGCCCCACGTCAATTCCATCAACCCCTGTTGAATCCGCAGACACCACCGCGAGCGCGTCAAATTGTCCGGCGTTGAAACCTCAAAGGACGCCGTTTGGCTCATGGCTTCGCGGGCATCGTCCAGACGCGATTTCTGAAACCACTCGCGAGCCTGCAACATATGGACCTTCACCAGATTGTCCGGGATCGCCGAGTCCAACCGGTCAAGTGCCAACGCCCGGTCCAGATATTTCAGCGCGCGCGTGTAAGCTTTGCGTTCCAGGCAGGCCTGCCCGGCCAGCATCAAAACCTGCTTCTTCTCCGGAAACCGCGCCGTCATCCGGTCCAGAAGCCGGTTCCGGTTCCCCTCCTGCTTCAGTTCGCGATACACCTCGCAGAGACTCAGACTGGCCCGGAGGTTTTCCTCATCCAGGCCGACCGCCTTTTCCAGCAATCGTTGCGCCTCACGCACATTCCGCATCCGGGAGCGGGATTGGTTGGGAAAGAAAAACACCGGGGCGCCGGATAGAGGCGGCTTGGTGAACATCTCCCCCAGCCAGCCGTATGCCATGGAATCCAATGCCGGGACCGCCCCATGCAGTTTCTCCCGCGTTCGCAGATACCGCTCCAAGTCCTCGACCGCCAAACTGTCCGGCATGACGCCGGCCGCTGCCATCAGTCTGGCGCGCAAGAACAGTTGCAACTCCACCGGGTTCTTCGGCGATTCCCCGTCAATAATACGATCCATCCATGCTTCATAGTTCCCCTGCAACCGATATGGCAGCGTATAACAGCAATTGACGGCAAACTCGCTCAGGACCCCGATCAAGTCTGTCCCCTCCGCTGGAAAACGTGCGATGCCTCCACGCAGGTTCTGATACATTTGCACCGGATTGTCTTTGCGCCATGCCTGTTCGGCGCGCAGCAGCGGCCCGCCCAATCCCCTTTCCCCTGCTATCCGGCAAGCCCACTCTATCGCCGTCTCCGGGGGCAGCGGCGAGTCGTGGGTGACCGGCGGCGAACCGAGCAAAATCAAAAAGCTCCGGCTGGCTTTCCCAGGGGCCGATCCGGCGGGCAGCCCTTCAAAAAAACGTGCCGTCCGCTCCGATTCCCCCCGGTGAAAAGCGGCCAATCCCTTGACAAACAGCTTCCAATGGCTGAAAGCCGAGGCTTGTCCCACGGGACGGACCAATTCCAGGGCCTGATCGAACTGCCGCTCGGAAATTGCCCGCAAGGCCGACACAATGGCCGCAAGCTCTTGCACCAGCGCGGCCGTTTCCGGAGAGGGGGTTGGAACCGGCTCAAAGGCCAGAACCGCCCAGTCCGCCAGATGTTGGCGCTCCGCGCCGTCCGGCCCCGGCTTTGCCAGCGCCTTGAGAACATCCTCAAGCCCGGCTCCCGGGCGCGCCGTTGCCGATCCGGTCCCCAACTCCAATTCCAGCCCCAGCAACTGCTCCGCTGAGGCGATGGTCTTCAGGTAGCTCAGGACTTGCTGCGCTTCCGCCAACATTCCCTTGCCAGCCATTTCCCGGGCCAATCCAATATTGGCTTCCACCAAAAGCGGCAGGAATTTGCCCCGGTCAATTTTGCATAAAAGCTTGAACTCATCCCGGGCTTTGCGGAACCGTCCCTGGGCTAGAAATTCCCGCGCCGCGCGTTCCTGCGGGCTTGCGGACACCGGCGTTTCCGGGCGGTTTGGCGCTTCTGCCATGCTCAAATTGTGGTGGTTCCTCGCGACCATTGGCAACGCAAAAGAAGATAATAGATGACAAATTCTCAATGACCAATTCTCAATCGAACGGTCCGAGATCGTAAAGCATCTTAGTCAATCATCGCAAAAACGTCCCCGTCCCTCCCCCGTACATCTGCGGCATCACCCGCTGGGTCGGGTCCTCCGCCGCGTCTTCCGCCCTCCACAGCACTTCGTAATTCTTGACAGCATGGCGGAAGCCTTTCAGATCCTCGGGCAGCCGTTCCACGCACAGCGCCGCCAGTTCCGGGTCGTCCCGTTGCAACGCCACGTAAGTCGAATGCGAGATGATGATCCTCCCGTAGCCGGACAAACCCTCCAGCCGCGACGCCAGGTTGACTTCCCGTCCAAACACCGTGTAATCCAGCCGGTCCTCCTCCGATCCCATCAACCCCATGATCGCCACCCCCGTGTTGATCCCCGTCCCCATGGACAACAGCGCCAGCGGCGACTCCGGCGGCAGCCCTTGCGCCGCGCACTCAGCGGCGATGCGTTTATTCTCCGCGTCCCGTTTCAGGTTCAACGCCAGTATCGCCCGCTGCGCCTCAATCGCCGATCGCACGGCATCGCGCGCGTGGAGCCGGTTCGGCAGCGGCCCTCCCCAGAACGCCATCACACAATCCCCGATGTACTTGTCCACCGTGCCGTTGTGCCTCTTGATTGCCCCGGCGATGGTCGCCAGGTAAGTGCTCACCGTGTCCAGCGTTTCCTTCGCCACCCGGTTGTAATGCGCCTCCGCCGCTTCCGGGCCGAGCTTGTTCTTCTCAATGTATTCCGCCGCCTCGCTTTGCGTCCGGTCGGTCAGCGTCGTGAACCCCCTCACGTCCGCAAAATAAACCGTGATCTCCCGCCGCGTGCCGCCCATCGAAATCTTCGCCGCCTGCAACAGTTCCTCCACCACCTCCGGCGCCAGCATCTTGGAAAAAACAGACTTCACCCGCTTCTTCTCCGCCTGCTCGGCCTGCACGCGGTAGGTCAGCGCCAGCGCGTGCGTCACCACGGTGCAGATCAGCGGCGGTACCATCGTCAGCCAAAACCGTTGTGCCGCGTAAAGCCAGCACGCCAGCCCGAAATACACCAGCACCATCCCCGCCGTCAGCCCCGTCCCAGCCAGCGAACGCGAGGACTCGAATGTCACCCAACCCGCAAGAGCACCCATCAACACGATCAGCAGAAGTTTCAGCGACAACGGACTGGTCGTCACGAAGCTGTTCGTCAGGATCGAATTGGCCACATTCAGATGTTTGAGCACCAGGATCGTTCTGGATTCCGCCGGCGTGCTCCCCTGGTCCGCCACTGCCGAGAATGCCGTTACCGCCGAGCCGATCAGCACCAGCCGGTCCTTCCACCGCCCGGTGTCCGCCGGATGGCCCGCAGCCCGGTCCCTGGCCTCCAGAAGCAATTCATCAAACGACCCGGCTTGGAAGCCCGGCCGCACCTGGACCTGGTTGGTGACGACAACTTGTCCGGCGCCGCCCGGATGATTGATTGACACTTGATTGGTCGTAATCAGCGTGTTCTCACGGCCCAGTTCCCAGTTCACGTAGTAGCTCCCGTCCGCTTCCAACGGGATTACCCGCCGGACACCGTTCTCCCCGTGCAATACCAGCCGGTGATGCTGCGGCTGGATTTCCGGCTTGTCCAAGTCCAGTTTCAACTCGTCCGCCGCCATGACGATCCCCATGCTCCACACGCGCGTGTAATCAAAAGCGATAAACGGCGGCGCATTGGCTGGCGCGTTGCTCGCGATCTCCCTGATGTTCAGAAAACCATCTCTGTCCCTGTGAAAAGTGACCGGCTCATCCCGCAGGCGCGGGACGATGATCCTGGCCTCCTCGTTTCTCGCCAATTCCATCGGGTAAGCGTCTTCCAACAGAAGCCGGTTCAGCCGCTTCACCCCGCCATCCGCGGCATTCCCGTCCAACAGCCGCAGCGTTTCCGGCCGCAACTTCACTCCCACAAAACGCCCATCCTCGTAAATGGAAGGGCCGTCCACGAGCCGGTTGAGCGCCTTCGTCACAGGCCCCGCCAGACGATTCGATGCCGCCTCCGAGCCGCCATATTCCGCCAGCGCGGCTGTGGCGGCCTTGTCCAGCCGGTCCACTATAAATCTGGAAACCGCGTCCCGTTCCTCGGCCAGCTTCGCGGCGAAGGACTGCAAATCCATAATGTCCGCCGCCTCGAAATCCTGGGAACCAAACTCGATTTTCGCATCCTCCAAATCCAAGTGCCACTCCAGCGCGATTTGGTTGACAAACAGCGGGTTCCAGACGCGATGCACTTCATAAGGCCGGTCCCGCCGCAATACGCCGTCCTCGTCCTTTTCCGCGTACACGCCGCCCAAATCCGCCGCGCTGTCCTGGAAAAGCCGCGCCGGCATGATATGGCGTTCGGTCGCCAGAATGGCATTGCCCGTCTGTTTGAGCGTGTTCGCGAAGTACTGGTCCGAGCCGATGGTCCTGCCGTCCACTTCCACCGGCGGGTCGCCCGGCCGGCTCAAGTCAAAATCCACATCAAATCCCACCACCCTGGCCCCTTGCAGCGAAATCTCCCGCAACGCCCTTGCATACACGCTGCGCGGCCACAGCAAACCCGCGCTGTAACCGAGCGTTCCGCCATTAACGATATCCACCGTGTCGTCCGTGATGACCACCAGGCCCAAATTCGTCGCCACATTCGGATGCGCCCCGGCAAGGCGGTTCGCCAGCCGCACCCGCCAGTCGTAAGTTATGTTCTCCAATCTCCTCAACAACCCGGCGTGGCTGATTTCCAGAATGCAAACCGCCGCCACCACCGCCGCCGTGATTAGCACCATCGGCAATTTCCGCGCCTGATGCGTCCCGCCGCCCGTCAACCGCCCTTCCCAATATGCCAGCTTCGCTTCCCATTCTCTGTAACTGAGAAGGCCGGAAGGAAGTTTGGGCAAACCCCTCAGCCTGGGCCAATCCGGCAATTTTGGAAAACGCAGCCGCACATCCCCATTTAACACAAAAAACCCGGAGCAACGCAAGTTTGCTCCGGGCTGAAAATCGGAATTCAGCCAGCCGATCCTAAAAAAACCGGCTGAAAGGCAGCGCTTATGCTGCCATTATTGCGGTCCTCGACCGCCCAACTGAGAAGGGTTGGTGCCCGGCGGAACCGGCGGGGGTATGTTAGGCGGCCGGTGCCCCCCTTCTCCTGGTGGCTGGGGTGGAAAAATAATGGTGACCAACTCCTCTATTGCGTCTTCCAGCGCTTTAAAAGCCGCTGGCGGCAGCAGCCCCGGCATGCTCACTGCCGTAATTAAGTTCCCCGTCCCCGATACAGTCCAAGTCTGGCCGGTGGTCAGGTTTTGGGTGTTCTGGCCGGGAACGCCTGGCGCCAGAGTGACCGAGCAATAAACCGTGCCCGACCCGCTGGTGAATGTAACCGTGAAATTGCCGCTCCCCTGATAGGTCACCGTCACCTTCCAATCCGTGCCGCGAATGGCGGCCACGCCGCCGGGCACCAACACCTTGTAATCCGAATTGGCGGAGACCTTCCTGACGCTTCCCAGAAGCGTGCCGCCGTCCAGTTGCAATGTCGTCGTGGTGTCCTCCCCCGCCATGAACATCTTGGTCAAAACCATCGTCGTGTTTTCCTCCACTCTGACCGCGGAGGTCTTCCCGTTGACCGAGAGGTACGCCATGCCGCCCGGTCCGGTACGCACGGTTGCTCCCTCCGCCAAATCCTGGTTCACAGACAAGGGTTTGAAGTCCCCGCCCGGCACTTTATAGGTCACACTTCCCTTCACGGATTTGACGTTCGCGGTCCCGGTTCCCGGAGCGCCAGCAGCCACCAAAAGCATGGTCAAACCAGTCATCGCCAGCGTCAAGCCGCACACCAAAATCAATTTGATTCGTTTCATAACAATTCTGGATTAAATGTTGTAACAGGCCGAGATTACCTCCTGCCGCCAAAATGTCAACTAATTTTCAAGTTTTTTTTGCCCTTTTTTTGGCCAACATTGGCGCTACCCCCCCTTTTCCGGCCTCCTGCCCTCTCTTAACGCCCTCCTGGCTTCGACGGAAGACCCTCAGCCATCCTTTCTCTCACCATTTTCAGGTATCCTTCCGCCTCAGGGCTGGGCAGGACCTGCATGGAACGTTCCAGCCAGGCCTCCGTCATCGAATAATTGCCAAGTATCGAACAGTGCCATGCAAACTTCCATTCCACCGTCGCCCCGTTACGATACAATTCCAGGCCCCGAACAAAATACGGGGTCGCCTCCTTGGTCCGGTCCAGCCAGTCCAGGCACATCCCGCAGCTCAACGGCGACTCGTAATCATACCGGTTCAACTCCATTGCGCGTTTAAACCACGGCAGCGCCTTCAGCGCCAAATCCTCATTCCCTGGCTTGCCTTCCCAGGCCTGGAGGCGGTATGACTCCCCAATCTCATAATCCGTCATGAAATTGCGCGGCTCGATCTCCTGCGCCTTCTTCAATCCCTCCACCTGCCCCTCCCCGGTGTCCGCGTTCAGCCCGCGCTCCAGCCAGTAGAATTCCCGGCCCGCCTGCGCCCCTTCACGCCCCATAAACCAGACCCCTCCCGCCACCGCCGCCGCCAGCAGGAACTTCCCCGCATACCCCGGATTGAACCAGAACCGCTCCGTGCCAAACCGCCAATGCGCCGTCAACAGCGCCATCAGCGTTATCGCGGTAACTGCATTGGCCGGAATCTGCATGTTGAAATCCACCACCGAGTGGATCAAGATGGACAGCACCCCCAGCGACGCCCCCAACACAAATGCCGCTCTGGAACTGTTCTTCGAGCCGATATCGCTCATGCCTCTCCGCACAAAAGGCCAAACCCGGAACACGCCCGCAAACAGCAGCCCCACAGCCGCCATCACGATGCCAAAACCTGCCAAACCCCACTCGCACAGCGTGTTCAGATAATCGTTGTGCGCATTCATCGGAGTCCCCTGCCCATAGATGTTTGCCATCGTCGGGTACAGATACCGGAAACTGCCCGGCCCGGCCCCCAACCACATATGCGACTGAAAAATCTGCTCCGCTGCCGTCCAATAGAAATCCCGCCCATGCCCTTTGTCTATCAGTCCTTCGGCGAACCGGTCTTCCACCGAGCCAAACTGCTGCATCAATATCACCCCCGCCACTACCAGTACTGCCAGCGCCGCCGCCCCGCGCTTCCAATACTCGGGCTGGAATATCAATACCACGCAAAACACCGCCAGCGATACCCCCACCGCCATGAGGCCCCCCCGCGACTGCGACACCACCACCCCCGCCATCATCACCAGCGCGCTGTACCCCAGCACCACCTTCACCGTCGCGCTGAATCGGCTCATTGCCGTGTAAGCCAGTGCCAGCGGCAACACCATCTCAATAAATCCCGCGAAACTGTTCGGGTTCACGTAAGTCCCGCTCCCCCTCCTTGCGTATTCCACCGGTTTGACCACCTCCCATATCTGCGCATAATGGGGATTTGTTATGTACTGGTAAAGTGCGAATAACGACTCTCCCATCCCCACCGCGATCAACGCCACCGCCGCCACCGTCGCCGATTCGCGCCGGTTCAAATTGTTCACGATGACGAAAAACAGCGTCCCGTAAGTAATCACACACCGTAGATTCTGCCGCGCCGCATAGGCCAGTTCCGCTCCCTGGCAACGGTATATGGCGTACAGCAAAAACGCCAGCACCGCCCAGCAAATCGGAGGCCACAACAGCCGGAATGGCCGCTGCGTAAAGAAACGGATCGCCCATAATGCCGCCGCCAGCGCCGTCAATCCCTGGATCACCAGCAAACCGTACAAATGCGCCGTCTCTGTGCTGTCTGGATTCACCTGCACCGCCCCGTATGCCAGCGGCCCCCAGACCAGAATCGCCACCACCGCCCCCAGAATGCCCCGTTCGCATACCCGGTCCGCCTTCTCGCGCAATGTGGGCTTCGGGCGTTTGCCCGGTCTTTCCCGGGCCGGCGGCGCCAATGGATATAGCTCGCTCACCCAAGGTACTCGCGCGGGTCGGTGATGTGCCCCGTCAATGCGCTGGCCGCCACCGTCGCCGGCGACGCCAAGAACACCTGCGACTCCTTGTGCCCCATTCGTCCTGGAAAATTCCGGTTCGTCGCGCTGATGCACTTGAGCGGCGCATTCATCCGCCCGAACGTGTCCACCGGTCCGCCCAGGCAGGCCGCGCATCCCGCGTTCTCCGTCATCCGCACACCCGCGTCCACCAGTATCTCCCATACCGTCTTCTCCTCCCACCGCGCTGTTTGCAAATCATGCACGATCTCCGGCGTCGCCGGCACCCCGAACGTCTCAATCGCCACGTGCTTCCCCCGCACCACTCGCGCAAACTCCAGAAAATCACTTGTCTTGCCCCCCGTGCAGGAGCCGATATAAGCCCGGTCCAGCCGGACATCACCCAACTCCTTTGCCAGCCGCCGATTGCCGGGGTTCGGATGACACGCCACCGTCGGCTCCAACTTCGCCAAATCCACTGTCAGTTCCGACACGAACTTCTCCTTCCTGTCGCGTGTCACCGGCTCATAAGTCGCTTTGGTCCCGTTCAGCCGGCAGCGGGCGTTCACCGCCGCCCTGGTTTGGTCGTCAAACTCAAAAATTCCGTTCTTCCCGCCCGCCTCAATCGCCATGTTCGCCACCGTCATCCGGTCATCCATCGAGAGCCAGCTTGCTCCCTCGCCGTCAAACTGCATCGCCCGGTAAGTTGCTCCGTCAAACCCGATCTCCCCGATGCAATGCAGGATAATGTCCTTCGCCATCACGCCCCGTTGCAACCGCCCCTCCAGCCGGAAGTGCATCGTCTCCGGCACCTTCAACAACAACTTCCCCGTCCCCATCACAAACCCCGCGTCCGTGTTTCCTATCCCCGTGGCAAACTCATTAAACGCCCCCGCCATGCAAGTATGCGAATCGGTCCCAAAAAGAATCTCCCCGGGCCGCGTATGCCCCTTCTGCGGGAGCGCCGCGTGGCACACCCCCGCGTAATGCGAGCCATACTGCCGCTTCAACATCCCCTGTCCCGGGTCAAACTTCCACGACCCGTTCGGGTCGTCAATCACGTCGTAAAAATAGGGCAACTGCTGTTCCTTGGCGAACTGCCGCAATATGTCCACATTCCGGTTCGACAGCGAATCCGCCGTAAAAATATAATGATCCGGCATAATCACCAACTTCTGCCGGTCCCACACTTTGGCGTTGGCTCCAAACTCGCGTTTAAACACGCCAATCGTCCCCGGTCCGCACACGTCATGGGTCATCAGGATGTCCGCCTGCGCCCACACGTTCTCCCCGGCTTCCACCTTCTTCTTTCCCGCTGCGCGGGCCAATATCTTTTCGGTCAACGTCATAATTCACAGTCATCCTAGCAGCCTGTCGGACTTAGGGCGAAGATTTTTTCTGAAAATCTGAACGCGGAAGGGCGACGCCGTGTCAGTCATGTATGGCTGCACGCTTCGTCAACATTGATTACGACACCCCGCTCA
>Ga0182030_10005745_pt1 | contig 26269 bp, 20 predicted proteins | sample 812S3MmetaG_FD_121299 | JGI IMG/M metagenome (GOLD analysis project Ga0182030, IMG submission 121299) | Permafrost microbial communities from Stordalen Mire, Sweden - 812S3M metaG (Illumina Assembly) | ecosystem: Environmental > Terrestrial > Soil > Wetlands > Permafrost | place: Sweden...
ACTTTGCCCGCCGCGGCAAGGCGCACGGTGTAAGTGCCTGCAAGTGCGATCGGCCCCTGCGGTGTGCGCGGCGTGTCATGCGGCACCGCCGAGATTGGATAAGAGTAGTTCGTCGCTGTGGGCGTGCTGTAATGCAGATCCCACACCCAGCGATGCATGCCCGGCGTTTCCGGCAGCACCGTGGACATACGCAGCCAATAGAGCGGAATGAGCTGCTTTGAGAGCTCATCCATTGTTGCCTCTGGCTTGTCAGTGCTTGCGTATCTGCGCACGACTTTACCGGCGGCGTCGAGAATCTCCAATGAAACCGGGCCTGTCGTTGAGTCAGGTAGAGAGTAGTCGATGACTGCGCCGTCAGGAGGATTCTCGCCGGCAGGCTCATCCACAGGCAGCGGCGTATCGGAGTAAGTGCTGCGGCGCACGCGGTACGCCGTGCCGGGCTTGAACAGAACGGGATCGGTCGTCGACTTGATGTCCTCAATCTGGCGCAGCGGCGAGATGTCATCAAGAATCCAGAAGGAGCGCCCGTGCGTGGCCACGACCAGATCGTTGTCATGGATCAACAGGTCGCGCATGGAAGTGTGCGGAAGGTTGAATTGCAGAGGCTGCCAGTGATCGCCGTCGTCGAAGGAAGCCCATACTGCAGTCTCCGTCCCCACAAACAGCAGACCTTTGCGGATGGGGTCTTCACGCACTGTGTCCACGGGAGAAGTCTCGGGAAGGCCGGATGTAATTGCAGTCCAGGTTGCGCCGCCATCGCGGGTGCGAAAGATGTAGGGACGCATGTCATCGATGCGCATCCGACTTACAGAGGCGTATGCCGTGCTGTCATCGAAGTGCGAAGCACTGATCTGGGTGACCTTGCTCCATGGCGTGAGGGTCGGCGGCGTGATGTTCTTCCAATTCTTGCCGTGATCGCGCGTGACCCACACATAGCCGTCGTCGGTGCCTGCCCACAGTGTGTCTGTCGTCTTGAAGGAAGCGGCCAGCGAGTAAATAGCGCCGCGCCGCCGGGAAGAGTCTTTCTCTGAGAGGGCCCTTAGCGATGCAGGCTGGCCTGAGTGCTCGCGGCTCAAATCCGGGCTGATGGTCTGCCAGGTCTTTCCGTAGTCCCTGGTCTCGAAGAGCACGTTGGCGGCGTAGTAGAGCTCATGCGGATCGACCGGCGAAAAGAGAATGGGCTCGGTACGGTCTGAGCGATAGGTGGGACTGCGCACCGGGATCGGCGTCACATCCTGCACCTGGCCCGTCACCTTGTCGTAGCGGGATACTTCAGAGCGGCCGGCTCCAAAGACTATCTCTGGATGCAAGGGATCGGGAGCAACGTACCCATACTCGATCACTGCAGCGGGGTGCCATTCACGATACGTGATTTCACCGTCGTTGCCGCGTGTTGAAATGCAGACCGAGCCGCTTTCTTGCTGGCCGGCGCACACCTCATACGGGAACGTGTTGGTTGCGGCAACGTGATAAAGCTGCGCTGTTGGCTGGTTGTACCATGAACTCCATGTCGCTCCGCGATTCACACTGACCAGCGCGCCCTGGTCACTCACGAGCAGAATGATGTTTGGATTTTCAGGATTGATCCACAGGTTCTGATAGTCATCACCACCTGGCGCGCCGCGCAGGCTTGTCCAGGTCTTGCCGCCATCCATGGAGCGCTCGGTAACAATGCTTGCGCTGTAAAGCACATCTGCATTCTTTGGATCGACTCGCGGGATGGGGAGATCTCCGCCCCCAATTTTCAGCGCAGGCCGCGGATCATCTGTAGCCTTGTACCAGCTTTCGCCGGCGTCGTCGGAGCGATAGACGCCCAATCCATCGCCTGAACCGTATCCACCTTCGTGCCTGGTGGCCAGCGTTGCGTAGAGGCGTTTCGAATCGCTTGGCGCAACGGCCGCCTGTATATGCACTACGTCTGTGGGCAGGCCATTCGTCAGTTGTTTCCATGTGTCGCCGCCATCCGTTGATTTGAAAAGTCCGCCGCCGGTTCCGTCCTCTGTGTTGCCGTCCTCCCAAGGTGCCAGTGTCTCTTCCCACATGGACGCATAAACCACGGCTGAGTTATTCGGATCGATCTCAATATCGGCCCCGCCGGTGTTTGCATCTTTGTAGAGAACCTTCTTCCAGGTGTTACCGCCATCCGCGGAGCGATAGATTCCTCGGTCGTCATTGGCGCCATAGGGATGACCGAGGACTGCCGCAAAAACCTTATTGGCGTCATGCGGGTCAACGGCCAGAGCAGGAATCTGCTCACCTTCGCGCAGGCCCAGGTGTTCCCAGGTTTTGCCGGCGTCCGTGGATTTGTAAATTCCATCGCCGACGGAAAGATCAGGGCGATGCAGACCTTCGCCACTGGCCACGTACACGATGTCAGGATTCGACGCCGCGACCGCAACGGCTCCAATTGACTGGGATGGCTCGTTGTCGAAGATCGGATTCCAGGTGCGTCCGTAGTCGTCGGTCTTCCACACACCGCCGTCGCCTTGGCCCACGTAGAAGACATTGGGTTGGCTCGGGACACCGGTGGCAGCGCGGGTGCGCCCGCCCCGGAAAGGCCCAATCATGCGCCAATGCATTTGAGGAAGGGCCAGATCGGTATGATCCTGCGCAACTGCGGGGCTGACAACGCCCAGCAACGCCGCGGCAAGCACTGCAACGGAAGCAGTAGAAAAGGGGCGAAACGTGACGGAACAGGAAGTCATTTCTGTGAACTCCGGAACGAGGCGATGCTGTCATCTTAGATGTTCCCGTCATTTGCCACAATGGTGGCGCTGGCTGCCGGGTCGCAAGCTGCGAAGTCACGGCTAACCTCTTCCTGCGATCGCGACGCCTGGAACGAGCCTACAGTTCCAAGCATGTACTTTAGCCAAGCCAACTGGGCCGCCAACTTTGCCGGTTCGAATTATTCACGATTGTGTCAATATAGATTTGTGCGGGAGGCCATCGTTTGAGGAATGCAAACCTTTTTGTGATGGCGTGCCTGGTGAGCACATTTGCGAGTGCGCAAACCATTGGCGGCTCACTGCGTGGGATTGTTGAAGATGAGCACGGAGCCCGCGTCGCTTCAGCCGAAATCGCGGTGCGGATCGCAGACTCGTCTTTTAGACGCAACGTCCAATGCGACACGCAAGGCGATTGCCGCATGGATGATTTGAAGCCCGGAACTTATGAAGTCAGCGTCAAGGCACAAGGATTCGGCATAGCAGAAGCGGAAGTCACCGTGGCAGCAGGAACAGTCCGCGACATCACCGTACGGATGAGACCGCCATTGGTCACACAAACAGTCAGCGTGCATGCGCTGGGTTCTTCCATAACTTCGCAGCCTATCGATCTGGCGAGCCAGGTTCATCAGAGCATTGTAACCAGCCGGGACCTGGAGAAGGTGCCACTGCCTGCGCGCAGCTTCGCCGATGTGGCCTATCTAGCTCCGGGTACTGAGCCTGTTGAGCCGTCCGATCCGACCAAGGCGCGCATTACTGCGGTGTCTACAGGCGGAAGCTCGGGACTCAACAACGAGTTATCAGTAGACGGCGGCGATAACTCCGATGATTATATAGGTGGTTTTTTGCAGAATTTCTCGCCAGACTCGATCGAAGAGTTTGCGGTGCGAACTTCGCAGGAAGATGCAGACACCGGAGGAACAACCGCAGGCTCTGTGATGCTGACCACCAAGAGCGGCACGAATGAATGGCATGGAGACGCTGCATTTTTTGAACGCGCTGCCAGACTTGAGGCCAGGTTCCCGATCGAGAATCCAGCCCCCGATCCCAAGCAGCCGTTCTCCAGACAGAATTACGTTGCCACAACGGGCGGCCCCATCGTCCCCGGAAAAATCTGGTTCTTTACCGCAATTGAAGCCGTCCACGAAGATGCAAGCATCGCCTACAGTTCTGCAAGCACTGCCCAGTTCGATGCGCTTGCGGCACTCGCGGCGGAAGGGTTGATCCCGGGCGTCACCTCCGTCAATGTACCGGAAGACGTACCCATTCCGTTCCGCGATTTCTTCGCTTCGGAGCGGTTGGATTGGAGTCAATCAAGCAGGTCGCAATGGTACTTACGCGCCTCAGCGGACACATATACGACGCACAATGATCTGGTGCAGCAGGGAACTCTTCCGTCAACTGGATTGCTTACGCATAACAATTACTTCTCCCTTGTGTTCGCCAATCAATTTACATTTACACCTAGCCTGCTGGGAAAAGCGCTTTTCAATGCGAGCGGCCTGCATTTGACGCAGACGCGTAACTCCGATCGTGGATTCGCATTAGCCTTTCCCTTCAGTTCGACATCCTTGACAGTATCCGGATTTGAGACCTACGGGGACAATCAGTTTGCTACCCCCATTACCTTCTTCCCGTCGGAGCGAAACCAGGAGAAGTACCAGTTTAGATATGACCTGAGCGAAGATCACACCAAGCATGCAATCAAGGCGGGAGTGGACTTTATTCATGAGCCCGTCCTAGACGGGGCATTTCCAAGCAACACCGAAACACTTTATGAATTTCCGCAAAACCCGACCTATTACGTGGATGACACCGAGCAATTTACAGCCGACTTAGCAGCAGGTGCATCCACCAAGAACCTGGGCGGGGGATTCTCGCAGAATATTCAACGTTTGGCATTCTATGGTCAAGACTCCTGGCGGGCCACCGAAAGACTGTCCCTCAATTACGGAGTCCGCTACTCAACGACTTATGGACTCTTCAGCGGTTCGGGCAGAGACCAGACTGAAAATCCTGGCTATATCACATTGAAGGCTCTCGATATTCCGTTGGTGAGTGGCGCGCCCCACGATGATCGTAGACAAATTGCGCCCAGACTTGGCTTTGCCTACGCGCCGGGGAGCAGGGGATCAACCGTCGTGCGTGGTGGATTCGGACTCTACTTCAACGACCTCGCGCAAATTGGCTGGGCGACGGCGTTGCAGGCTGTGAACGCGGTGCCTGGCATGTGTGTTGATCCGATCGCGAGTCCGGGCGGACTGGAAAATGCTGGATGTGTCCCTGGCGACTCTGCAGGGGGTGCGGCCAACCTGATCGACCCACGGTATAAAACTCCATACGCCATTCATATCTCCGCGGGCGCACAGCATAGCTTTGGCCGGAACTGGTCCTTGAGCGGAGATTTCGTTCACGAGCAAGGCAATCATGGTTACAGGGCCCATAGCTATGTGGGTGGCACAAACCTATTGTCGCCGCTGCTGGCCGTAGATGACCCGGCGCAGGCCGACTATGTCCCGGATGCGAATGTGTTTCATTCCGACAATCGCTCAAGTTACAACGGTCTGCTCATGCATTTACAAGGAAGCGTTGGCCCTCGCGCTAGCTTGATTGCAAACTACACTTTCTCGAAGGCGCAGACCTGGGGTTGTGTGCTGGGCGAGTTGTTCGACTATGTGAACGGGGTCTGTAACCCGCTTGACGCATTCAGCCCTGGGGATTACGGCCCTTCCGGGGAAGATGTCCGTCACAGGTTTGTCCTTGCCGGGGTTTGGCGAGTTCCGGGAGGATTTGAATTAAGCGGGCTCTCTCAGGGGGAGAGTGCACGCCCTTTCACAATTACCACGGCCGATAATTCAGGGAGAATTTCGATCAATGGTATTCCTACCGTCCTGGACCAGTTCCGAGGCACACCCTACATACAAACCGACCTGCGCGTAGGTCGTCCAATCGCCGTTAAAGAGAAAGTGACGGTGATGCCCTTCATGGAATTCTTCAATGTGTTCAACCGAAACAACCCGGGAGCGAACTATGTGACGAATATTGCAACGCTGCCCGTTCCGGCGAGTGAGGCGGCTTCAGGAAATGTCATGGATATCTGCACGAATGCGGACTGCTCGGCGGCCAACCCCATCACGAGCCCGGACCAACTGCGTGTGGCAGGGGGAGCGCTTGGAGACTTCTTCGGGCCAGGCACTACGGTGGGGATTCCTTTCGCAGCGCAGGCTGGCGTTCGCGTTGTGTTTTAGCTTTGTCGGCAGTGTTCGTAGACTTGATCGGGCAGTGCGCGTTTAACGGCCCATCCATCCACCGTCGACGACAAGAACGTGCCCGCTGATGTAATTGCTTGCGGACGACGCGAGGAAAACGACGGCGCCGGCAACATCCTGGGGCGAACCCCAGCGCGCGGCGGGTATGCGTTCGATGATCTGCCGCGAGCGGACGGGATCGTTTTGCAGTGCCTCCGTAAGATCGGTGGCCATATAGCCGGGAGCAATGGCATTGACTTGCACCCCTCCCGGAGCCCATTCGTTGGCCAGTGCCTTGGTAAGTTGAGCAACGCCTCCTTTGGCAGCGGCGTATGCGGGGACGGTGATACCGCCTTGAAAGCTTAGCAAGGAGGCCATGTTAATGATCTTTCCTGCGCCCTGGGCTAACATTGCGCGACCGGCAGATTGACACAGGCGAAAGACGCTGGTCAGATCGGCAGCCAAAACATCGTCCCAGTCGCCAGACGTATAGTCTATGGCAGGCGCGCGCCTTGTAAGTCCGGCATTGTTTACAAGAATGTCGATTGATCCCAGTTTTGCAATTGTCTGTTCAACCAACTCGGCCGCCCGAAGGGGATCAGTCAGGTCTGCCGTAAGAGCGATATGGCGGACGCCGGTCTCATCCACAGCTTTGCGAACCTCCTCAGGGACCGTCCGCGACCCGTGAAGAGCTACGTTCGCCCCGGCCTGCGCGAGTGCGACGGCCATGGCTGCGCCCATTCCGCGCGAAGAGCCGGTGATCAGAGCATTCTTCCCTGTAAGTCGAAAGCTATCGAGGATCAAAAGGCATCTCCTTAGGTTGCTAAGCAGTTAGTGGAGGTCCGAAATTTGCAGGGAGTCCATATCTGTGTAGACCTGGTTTTCCCCGCCCATGCCCCAGCAAAAGGAATAGCTGGCAGTACCCGCTCCGGCATGAATGGACCATAGGGGCGAAATGACGGCCTGCTTGTTAGCCACGATTAGATGCCGCGTCTGGTTGGCTGGTCCCATGAGATGCACGACACGATGCTCCGGCGGAAGATCGAAGTAGAGATAAACCTCAGAACGCCTGACGTGCGTGTGGGGCGGCATGGTATTCCACACGCTACCGGTGTGCATGGTGGTAAAACCCATAACAAGCTGACAGCTTCCTGCGCCTTGCAAGTGAATGAGTTTGTGGATTGACCGGTGATTTGCAGTTGACGGGTCGCCAATGGTCTGGACAGCTAAATCAGCTGCACGAATGTGAGTGGTTGGATATTCGGCGTGTGCCGGATAACTCAGAAGGTAGAATTCAGCCGGTTTATCTGGATCCCGACTTTTGAATGTGATCGAATGCGTTCCCCGACCGACGTAAAGCGCGTCGCGAGGACTCATGATGTAGAGCTCATCATCAATTTGGATCGATCCCTCTGAGCCGACGTTGAAGATGCCAAGTTCCCTTCGTTCCGTGAATGAATCAGCACGAAGCTCTGCGGGACAGGGTAGCGATAGCGGGTCGCCAATCGGTACCGCTGAACCAATGACTGTACGGTCCAGGTCAACATAGGTCAATTGGACGAGGCCCGCGCTAAACATGTCCTCAAGCAGAAAGCTCGCGCGCAACTGCTCCGTAGACATGGTTGCGTATCGGGTTTCATCGGCCAGTTGCAATAGTTTCATGGGTTCCATTCGCTTCTCGGTGCGGTACATAGATTGCGTTGCTGGAAGTTGCGCCAAGACACAATCTTAGCCGTCAGTCCTGTGAACAATCGACTGACCAAGAAATACCGGGGCAATATGTCGGCGGAATAGATTGTCAGTAACATTCTGAGCAATGATCTCTTCGTTGGATTCAATCAGTTCAAGGTAGCGATGACCAAGCTTCGCGGCGACCTTGAAGCCGACGTGAAGCAATTGGCGAAAGCTAGGGTTGAACCTCGGAGACAGCGGATTGTTGCGGAGTGCGCCTGTAAACTTCTCTGAGGACCATGCGGAGACTTCAGACGGAGCCGGTAACCGGGCGGTATCAATGTCAATTACGGTCGCATACGGAGCGCACAATTCTACGGAATGCGCGAACGCCTGAGCGTAAATCTCCTTCGCTAGTTCGAGCGCGTCGCCACCGGCTTCCGCAAGACCGGTGACTTCTTCGAGCCAGGTTGTGCCCGCGGTTTTGAGATGGACCCCGACAGAGAACTTTTCCATGGCGGCATGGATTGCTGGATAGATCGAGAACTTATCGCTGCCGGAGTGAATGCTGAGCTTGAGATTCGCGGGTAGTCCAAAGCATGATACAGCGTGATCTATCGCCCCGATGTCAAGAACTAATTCGCGCGAAAATTGCTCAACATTGCCGACGTAGTCGACTCCCTTATTGAATCTGCCGCTGAATTTCGGAGCAATGGTCTGAATCGGAATCTGTTCATCGGCTATCGCGGCAAGGATTATGAGCAATTCGCCTGGACTTTGCGCTGCATCGGTCTCATCCATAGAGATCTCCGCAATGAAATTGCCGGCACCCTTCGCATTCGCGACATGCCTATATACTTTGCCGGCCTGCTGAACTGCATGGAGAAATCTCTCCGCAGTCCGGCGGATCAGCGCATCAGAGATCAAGATTGTCTCTTCGGAAGTTCTCAAGGGAATGCTGCCGATCAAGTGGGCATGACGAGAGACAAAGTCATCGAGTGACGATGGGTCCGGGGCAGCGCCAATATAGTCTGCGACATCTATCGTGTAAAAGTCGCACGACGGCAAAAACCTGTCAACGGTGGTGAAGTTGATATGGTCGGCGTCGCAAAAATAATTTTGATTCCAACCGAGCTCCTTGACTGCAGCGTCAGCGGCGGTGCGCACAGAAGTTGGCTCGGAGCCGATAATCATGTGTTCTCGATTTGACTTGTTCCAAACAGGGATCACGTGAACGCCGACATCTTCGGCCAGAATACATGCTTGCAGTTGAGCGTTCGCCTGATGTGCGAATCGGTCGCCCACGCCGATTGAAAAAGTGCCAAGTTGCTTCATCGAAACTCCCGCTTGATAACCATTTGGCAATAGACGCGTTGAAGACTAGACCGGCCATCAAGACCAAGCCGAACCGCTACTCTTTCACTTTAATGACAAGTGCATGAAACGTAGTGCCAGGGATGATAACTAACCGGTGCGGTTGCCCAGCCGGAATGTGAACCACATCCCCTGCTGAAATCGACTGCGTGTTGCCGTTCCGGATATCGGAGCCCGTGGCTTCTCCGCCGGAAACGGTGTGTGCATTCAGCAGTTCGCCGCCTGTGATCAGCGTAGCCCTACCCTCTTCAACGATAATGATGTCATCAAAGTGACCGTGCACCTCCGCTCCACCGCTGGCGGTTCTTTGAGAGAGCTTGATCATGTGTGACCCGTAGTCCCCGAGCGTTGCGCCGCCGCTTCCGGGACTCTTAGATTGTGCATCGAGTTCAGCAAACTTTGAATGAAGTTGTGCTGCGGAAAATACTTCAGCCTTATCCTGTCTTCGCGCAAGGCATGGCGTGCTGAGAAGAGCAATTGCAAGTATTACTGCGACTCTCATAGATTCTCTCCGTGTTCCAGCTTCGGTTGCAGGATTGGGATCAACCGGCATACGGAACCCTTGTTACAGCGTCTTTGCGTCAACGCTGCCGATGGTTACGTCGGATGCAGCGCGGCTCCAAGCGATTCTCAGATCCTTTACGTCATGCAGATCAAATGCTCCAATTGAAATGCGCGGAGCGGTTACTGCGAGAAAGTCTGCTCGTTCGACATCCTTGAGATAGAAGGCAGGACGGTCGTCGGGAAGAGTAGAAGCAATTTCAACGTGACTCATCTCGATGTTGCGGACGTGGCGAACGAAGAATCCATTGGCTGGCATTGGGCCAAACATTCCGGGCTCGGGATAATTGCTTTCCAATTCCGGCAGCTCAAGGCGGGCGGTGTCGGCAGAAGCGCCTCCCGCTGATTCTATATAGATGTTAGAGAGCTTGACGTCTTCGATCATGTGGCCCGGGATGCCGCTCAAGATTGAACACGTCTTCGCCGGGGAGTTAAAACAAGTGAGATTATTGATCAAGACGCGTTTGAGAGTGCCGACTTTTGTCGTCTCCTTGGGGCCGCGCAAGCGCGAACCGAGTCGCATAAAGAGGGGAGGGGAACTAAGGTCGCGCATGGTGGTGTTGCTGATGGTAATGTCTTCAAATATTGCTCCGTCTACGGTCTCCAAGGCGTAACCCTGGCACCCTTCAAACACGCAGTTGGAGATGGTGATATTGATGAAGCCTCCATTGGATTCGGTACCGCACTTGATCCGGCCAGTCCGCCAGGCATGCGCGCCGTCTGGAAACTTCCTGAAGGTTCCATCGAGTACCGAGCCAAGTTCGTAGGTGCCCGTCACCCAGCAATTCGTGATGGTTACATTTCGAGTCGCTCTTGGGTATCCCAACGCATAACTTGATTTGGGGCAGATACCGTCGTCCCATGGGGAGTTGACCGTGCAATTAGACACGCGGACGTTCTGACAGCAGTCGATATCCATGCCATCGCGGTCCGTATCGATCTTGAGATTGTCAATGGTGAGATTGTCAACGCCGGTGAGAAGCAGCCCGAAGTGGCCACCCTTGAGGATAGAAAAATCGCGGAAGATTACATTGCGGCAATTCTTTAGCGCAATTGCCTTGTTGCCTACGCCTGCCTGTTCGGCAACGAATGGGCCGCCCTGATCCTTTCTGGATCGACCATCCGAGAGTCCTCTTCCCCAGATAAGTCCCGGTCCGGTGATGCTGACATCGTGAAGATCTTCTCCCCACAGGAGCGAGTTATGCCAATGGTTATGGCCATAATCCTCGTAGGCATCCCACGCCGTCTTTGGTTCTGCTGCATCGTAAACGCCGCTGCGGTAGCCTGTTTGTTCGTTTGGCAACGGCGAGTCAGCTGCTACGATGGCGCTACCTTGGGTCAAGTAGAGATTGACCTCGCTTTTGAGATGGATAGAAAAGCAAAGATAAGTGCCCGCTGGAAAGATAACCATGCCGCCGCCTGCTGACGCAGCAGCATCAATCGCGCGATTCACGGCTTGAGTGTCCAGAGTCTTGCCGTCGCCGGCGGCGCCAAAGGTTCTAACATCAAAGAAATGTTGGGGTGGTGCGCTGGTCTCGCTGGTTCCTTGGCCGGTAACGGCGAACGAAGCAACTGGCGCTGCAAAGGCGGCAAGCCCTAAACTGCCGGAACGCAGAAGGTCGCGACGGTCGGGATTAAATATGTTCATTCGTAGATTCTCCTGTGGCGAGCTTGCTTTCGATCGTTCTCAACCAATCTCGAATTGCATAGGCTAAAATCGCAGTGCTGGTTGGCTTGCAACTGGCGGTTTGACTTACTCTGTTAATCGGTACCTAAAGTAGGGTCTCATGCATCACAAGGGCGACAGCACTTCGTAATCTCGCCTTATTCCCCTCTTGTGCAGGCCTGATGCGTGGTGCACTTATCAGGGGAGTACGACGCATTGCTGTCTCAATCAGGTTTCCGGCGATGTGCCATACGGTTGTAATGTCGCCCACCACAATGATCTCGGCAGGGGCAAGTGCGGAAGCGATCATGTGCATGCCGCGGCCAAGAGCTTCACACATTCTTTCGATTGCAACTATTGCCGCGGGATCTCCGGCCTCAAGCAGTTTGAGAAGGTCTTCAAACGCGGGCGAGGGCTTGTTCACTGCTTCGGCATAGTAGCGCATTCCGGCGGGATTAGCAGCCAGCGTCTCCCAGCAGCCACGGCTTCCACAATTGCAGGGAAGGCCATTCGGGTCCATCTGCACATGGCCAAATTCACCGGCCGATCCTCCTTCGCCGCGCAAAATGCGGCCGTTCGCAAATATACCCGTGCCCAGGCCCTCAGAGACATTGACCACTACAAGGTCATGCATTCCATCGCTGTCTCCGAACCAAACCTCAGAAAGCGCGCATGCGTTGGCAACATTGTCCGCAACGACAGGAAGTCCGGTTGCCTGTTCAACGCGCGATTTGATCTGGGCTATGGGCCAGCGCACGTTGGGAGCGAAGATGGGTTTGTCTGCACGGGGTATTCCTGGAGCGGACCGAATGCTGTTGAGATCCAACCGTCCCGGCAGGCTTATCCCGATTCCGTCAAAGGAACGCTGTGAATTGGCAGCCATGATGTTTTCAATTGCAAGTACGATAGCTGCGATTACCTTTTGCGGATCTTCAGGGAGCGGAATTAATTGCTGAGAGATAATTCTTCCGCCAAGGTCAGTAACTGCCAATGTGGTTTGAGAAGGATGAATATCCAGAGCAAGTACGCCACGCTGGCTATTCACATTCAGAAAAGTTGGCCGACGGCCGCGCGGCAGACGGCCCATGGAGCCTTCGACAATCCAGCGTTCGGTCAGCAACTCCTCGACGATCAGCGAGACAGTGCTCCTTTGCAAACCGGAGACGCGCGCAAGGTCAGCGCGAGAGATCGGTTGCCTGGTACGGATCTGGTTGAAGATGAGATTCCGGTTGATCTGCCGAGGAATCTTGTTAGACGCACTTAGTTTGTTGGTGAAGGAGAGACGCGGCGCCGCGGCCTGCGAGCGGCTCTTGGACTTATCTGGCATGTCTGACATCTTATTGGTCATAGATCCAATCCCGGCCTGAGATTACTGGTTTACTCCGCTCGCCAGGAATCCTCCATCAACGACGATCGTCTGGCCGGTTACGAAAGAGGCGGCGTCGGAGGCAAGATAGATGGCCGCTCCAATGAGTTCGTCCGTCCTGCCAAATCGGCCCATGGGGGTACGCATAAGCAGTTCCTTGCCACGAGGCGTGCTGTCGAGTAGCTGGGCGTTGAGTTCCGTGCGGAAGACGCCGGGGGCAATGGCGTTCACGGTCACGCCGTTCTTCGACCACTCAACGGCGAGCGAACGAGTGAGCGAAGCAACGCCGGCCTTGCTGGCGGCGTAAGCTGCTACTTCATTCAGGGCAACATAACTATTGAGCGAAGTGATGTTGATGATGCGTCCGTAGTTGCGACTTAGCATGTGCGCCGCGAACACCTGGCAGGCGCGCAGAGTGCCGGTCAGATTGGTATCCAGAATAGAATTCCATTCTTCTTCTGGCATGGTCAGGGTGGGTGTGCGCTTGATTCTGCCGGCGCAGTTAATCAGGATGTCCACTTTCTCGAATCGGCTGAGCGCTGCGGTCAGAAGGGCTTCTACGGAGGCGCGATCGCAGACGTCAGTGCTCTGGCGAATTGTTTTCCTGCCCAGGCTTTCAATAGCGGCAGCGGTTTGCTCGACTTGCTGCTGACGGCGTCCCGCAGCGATCACATCTGCGCCGGCTTCTGCCAGGCCAATCGACAGTGCACGGCCAATGCCAGAAGTTCCGCCGATAAGAACGGCGAGCTTGCCTTCAAGACTCAGCAGTTGTGAACCCATTCGTGTTGACCTTTCAGAGGCGGTTGCGGTGTGCCCAGAGACCAAGGCCCGGGTTAGCGATGAAGTATATCTCCTCGCCGTCGATGTTATTGTAACCGTGCTCAAGCGCCTCCGGATTGTAATGCTGGAGTGATTCGTCGAGATCTCCGTAATCGAATCCTACGCTTTCAACCTCTTGACGGGTAAGATGTCCGGGGCACCAGGTGATCTTGAAGCGGCCCTCGGACGAGCCGTGAATCAGGTGCGCGGCAGCGCTCAGGTCAGCTGCAAGATCCGCGTTGGCGTCGACGGCAGCAAGAGTCGCTGGTGTGCCGTGATATCCGTATCTGCGGATCAATCGGTCAATGGCTTTGTCCTCCCCGAATTCCGTTACTCCTGGCGCGAGGATGACGAGTTCAGCGCCATCAGCAAGAGCCATACGGGTGCGGTAGATAGCCTTGTTGCCCAGCCATGTGGAGTGGAACTCGCGGGGATCGAGATAGACCACGGCCTTCTTGAATGGCTCATCGACGACCTCGAAGTTTACTTCGTGACTTAGCTCGGCGGCTCGATGAAAGCATTCGGCGTCGTCACCGATGAAGAGTCCACGCACTGCAAGGCCACCCGCGGCGCGGCGGCCCACTACCGTGAGCACGTACACAATCGGAAACTGACTCAGGAAATGGTCTGAAGCGTAGTTAAGAACAGAGCGTACAGGATTCTCAGTGCGGCCCATGATGCGTTCCATGCCGTACACGGCGCCCAGATAATGGCTGCGGTTGATGCCTTCACGACCACCCGTGCCGACCAGAATATTTTTGGTGTAATTTGCCATGCCGATCACTTCGTGCGGCACTACCTGGCCTATGGACAGTATCAAATCGAAGCCGCCCCGGGAGATAAGTCGATTGACCTGAGCCGGCCATGAGTAGTTTAATGCACCTTCTGATTGATGGTGGATGAACTCGGCTGGAACTTCGCCAAGGGTCTCAACGTCTGTGCGCCAGTTATGGACGTGAAACAGGCTCTGAGGAACGTTGCCGAACATGTGTTCAATCTGATCAGGCCGCATTGCGGTATGGGTTCCTAAAGCCGGGAGCACGGCCTTGAGCCGATCACCGTAATATTGCCATGCGTAATTTGTGAGAGCGCCGGCGCGTGAGTGCTCGCGGCTCTGATCCGGCGGGACGATGAGAACTTTGTTGGGCACGCTTAACTTCCCGAGTGCGTCCAGCAGCAACTGCTGCAACTGTGCGGGATGGAGGTCGGTATCGGCGCTTCCGGCGGCGCAATAGAGGCTCATGCGAGCGCCCCCACGCGCCTGAGTCCAGGAGCGAGTGTCACGAGTACGAGCAACGCAATAAGATAGGCGCTGGCGGCTATGGCGAAGAGGGTCGCATAGCTATGGGTAAGTTGCAGCACATAGCCGGCATAGTTAACCATGAGCGCACCGCCGATTGCTCCAGCCATGCCGCCGATGCCGGTCACCGATCCGACAGCGGTGCGCGGGAACATATCCGATGCGGTCGTGAAAAGATTAGCGGACCAACCCTGGTGTGCTGCAGTTGCCATGCTGAGCAGAGCTACGGCGGCCCATTCGGAATGGAGGTAGTTCAGCATGAGAATGGGAACTACAAAACAGGCACATAGCAGCATTGCTAAGAGGCGAGCTCTGGATGCCGAAAAGCCGAGGCGGAGAAACAATGCGGGAAGCCAGCCGCCGCCTATGCTGCCAAAGGTCGAAGCGCTATAGACAATGATAAGGGGCAGGCCGAGGTGCGATAAGTCAAGGTGGAACTTATCGGAGAAGTAAGACGGGAGATAGAAGAGGAGAAACCACCAGATGGGGTCGGTGAGAAACTTCGGGATGGAGAATGCCCATGTCTGGCGGATCTTCAATAATTTCAACCAGGGAGTGGACGGACCCATCTGTTCGGCCGCTTCGCGATAGATATGCCGAAGTTCAGCGCCGGTGAGTGTGGGGTGATTTGCGGGCTTGCGATATTTGCTGAACCATAGTGCGATCCACAGTGCGCTGAAGATTCCGGTGGCGAGAAATGCTGCGTGCCATCCATAGTGAATGGTGACCCAGGGTACGATAAGCGGGGCGAGGATGGCGCCGACATTCGCGCCGGAGTTGAAGATACCGGTGGCAAGAGAACGCTCGCTTTGCGGGAACCATTCCGCTACGGTTTTGATGGCCGCAGGAAAATTGCCGGATTCACCGAGGCCCAGGCTGAAGCGGGCGACCGCAAATTCAAGCACGGTGTTGGCGAGTGCGTGGCCCATGGCGGAGAGGCTCCAAATAGCCATGATGACCATGTAACCGAGGCGCGTTCCTACCTTGTCTACGAAGCGCCCGGCGACGAGCAGACCAACAGCGTACGCGATCATGAATGCCGCGCTGATGTGTCCGTAGCCTACCTCGGTGAGACCTATGCCGTGTTCTGCGATGGGCTTCATGAGGGTTGGCTTCAGGATGGAGATAACCTGGCGATCCATGTAGTTGATGGATGTGGCGGCGAAGAGCATGGCGCAAATGGTCCATCGCACACGGCCAAGGCGCGCGCCCGGCAATATTTCTTCTTCGACGGTAGCTCCGGCAGCGGTGCGCTTCGCCAAGGCAGCTCTCCTCAGAGACGGTAAGCTTGCTTTACTAGTTTATAAGTCAGGTCGTAAGCAACTTCAAAGGCTTCATTTTCAGCAAGCCGATGTTCGACGACAAGCTTTGAGAGATATGCGCAATCGACGCGGCGGGCCACGTCATGACGGGCGGGGATGGACAGGAAGGCGCGCGTGTCGTCATTGAACCCGACTGTATTGTAAAAGCCCGCCGTTTCGGTTGCTTGTTCCCGAAAGCGCAGCATGCCTTCCGGGCTGTCGTGAAACCACCACGGTGGTCCAAGACGCAGGCACGGATAGTGGCCGGCAAGCGGTGCTAACTCACGGCTGTAAGTTGTCTCGTCCAACGTGAACAGAATAATTGTGAGTCTGGTGTCGTTGCCGAAGCGATTGAGCAAAGGACCCAGGGCGTCAACATAGTTTGTTGCATGAGGAATGTCGGCGCCAATATCGCGGCCGTAGCGATGAAAAAGATCGGCGTTGTGATTGCGGACGCTGCCTGGGTGAATCTGCATCACCAGGCCATCGTCGATGCTCATCCGCGCCATTTCGGTAAGCATCTGGGCGCGAAAAAGCTCTTGCTGCTCAGGGATGGCCTTGGCTGTCAGGATGGTCTGGAAGAGCGCCGCTGCATCTGTCTGCGATAGGTCTGCGGTTTGCGCTGTAGGATGGCCGTGGTCCGTTGCAGTGCAACCCAGCGAGCGGAAGCGTGTGCGAGCCTGCCGCAGCGCGCTGAGGTAGCCGGGCCATGAGCCGGTATCCTCATTCGTCTGGCGGCCAAGCTCAGCAATGTTTCCTGCAAAGCCGGCAAACTCCGGATCGACGACCGGGTCGGGGCGAAATGTGGGAAGAATGCGGGCCTTCCAATCCGACTGACGAATGGCTTGGTGATCGGCGAGAGAGTCGATGGGCGAATCGGTGGTGGCGAGGGCTTCAAGGTTGAATCGCTCGAAGAGGGCCCGCGGCAGAAACTCGGGTGTGCCTAACTTCTCGGAGATGGTGTCGTAGTAGTCGTCGGCAGTCGATTCAGACAAACGGTCGGTCAAGCCAAACAGCTGTTGGAACGCAAAGTCGAGCCAGATGCGCGTGGGCGTCCCGCGAAAAAGATAATAGTGGCTGGCGAAGATTCGCCATACCTTGCGCGGATCTTTCATTTCTTTCTGGCCGATCTCGAGGTCTTCAAGCGAAACGCCCTGACTATATAACATCCGATAGACATAATGATCGGGCTGTACAAAAAGTTGCGCAGGGCCGGGGAAGGGCTCGTTCTTCGCGAACCATGCAGCCTGCGTGTGCCCATGAGGACTTACGATGGGCAGGTCTTTCACGCTCGAGTAGAGAGCGCGAGCGATGGCGCGGGTGGCGGGTTCGGCAGGGAACAGGCGGTCTTCATCGATCAGCATGATGTTCGTTCCAGTTCTTGCTTGAAGAATGTTTCCGCTTTCACGCTTGATAGCCCATGCCGTCAAGCACGCCGCGCATATAAGCAAAAGACTCGATGACGCCTGGCATGGGATCGTCGCCATGTACTTCATACTCGAGATCGACGAAGCCCTGGTAGTTGGTCTTGATGAGAGCCGCGAAGATTTCGCGGAAAGGCAGCTTGCCTCTGCCAACTGCAACCTGACTTTCCTTGCTGTGGAAGTCGGTGAGATCTTTGGCGTGCATGTTGAAGAGGCGCGGGCCGATCGCGTGAATGGCTTCAACGATATCGGTATTGGCGCGGACGGCGTGGCCGATGTCAATACAGCAACCCATGCGCGGGTCCATATTCTTGACGGCCTTGAGCACGTCGAGCGGCGATGGGAAGACCTTGTCCTCTGGGCCATGATTGTGAATGGCGACGCGAATGTCGTATTGCTTGACGAACTTCTCGATACGCGGCAGGGTAGTCGGAGCGGGGTCGCCAGCGACGATCACAGAGATGCCGGCACGCTTGGCGTATTCAAACTTGCTGCGGATGTCATCGTCGTCATCCTTGGGGAAGTAGATCACCCCGGCGGCATGGAGGGTGATGCCGGCGGCAGCGTAGTCGGCCATGGCCTTTGCTTCTTCCGCGGAGTCCATGGGTAGATGATCTTTGACGTCTTTCGGGTTGAGCGCGGTGATATTGAGCTGCTTCATATAGTCAATCATCTGCGCGCGGGTGAAGTTACGAAAGGTATAACTGGCCAGGCCTAGCTTCACGGGGGATGGTTTGCCGGTGGCTTGCGATGGATCGGCAAAGGCCGAGAGAGGGCCAGCTCCGGCGCTGGCAGCAGCAATCAGTGCGCCCGCCTGCATGAATCCGCGCCGGGAGAGTTTGTCGCTCATAAGTCAGAATCCTCGCATGTTACACGTTGCCGAGTAGCTTTCATGTGAAACGCAGTCGTTATAAAGTACCCACGCCTTACTTACTGATAGGTCAAAGGTGCGGAGCCCATCCATGCTCGTAGTCGCGTCCCCAATATTTCATCGCCGCGGGGTCGTTGAGGACTTTGGCATCGGCTGTATCGAGCGCGAGAGTGCGATTCACTTCCCAGGAAACATTGGAGAGCTGCAGCATGGTCACGGCGACGTTGCCGACCGAGACTGGCGCATTCAGCTTGTCCCCATGGCGCACGGCGGCGATGAAGTTGGCAAAGTGAAGATCGGTCATGGAGTCGCGGCCCATGGTGTCGGATGAGTCGGCGGCTTTTTCCGCCTTTACTTCGCTGGTCTTCTTGCCGTTGAGATCGTAGACCTCATAGCCGCCGCGATCGACGGTCACCGAGCCCGTTGTGCCCATAATGCAGGAGCCGCGATCGCGTCCGTAAAACTTCATGCCCTGGCAGCATTTTCCTTCCCAGTCGATGAGCTTGTCTTCGTACTCGAAGCTGGCGAGGAGCGTGTCGTAAAACTGCCAGTCGTCTTTGAATTGATAGCGGCCGCCAGAGGAAGTGATCCGGCGTGGATAGTCGACGCCGAGCGCCCAGCGGCAGACGTCAACTTCGTGCGTGCCGTTGTTGAGGGTCTCTCCAGTGCCCCAGGTTTTGAACCAATGCCAGTTATACGGCTGCACGTTGTCTGTGTACTGCTGGCGCGGGGCGGGGCCCTGCCACAGGTCCCAGTCGAGCTGAGCAGGAACGGGCGCGGGCTTGCCGATGCCGATGGATTTACGCGTGTTGCTGTACCAGGCTTTGGCGTAGTACGCGCGGCCGATGAGGCCATTTACGATCTTGTCGACAACCTCAATGGTGTGCGGTGAGGAGCGCTGCTGCGTGCCCATCTGCACCTGCTTGCCGTACTTCTTCTGCGCCTCGACGAGCAGTGCTCCTTCAGCTGGATTATGGCTGCAGGGCTTCTCGACGTACACGTGCTTGCCGGCCTGCAATCCGGCTATGGCCATGGGCGCGTGCCAGTGGTCGGGCGCTGCAATGGTAATGGCGTCGATCTCCTTGAGCTGCAGGATGGAGCGGAAGTCTTTGTCGGTGGCAGGCGCTTCACCCATTTCCTGCGCCGTATCGCCGGCGAACTTCTTCAGGGTGTTGGAGTCGACGTCGCACACGTGAGAGATGTGCGCATCTTTTTTGTTGGCTTTCAGCGAGGAAAGGTGCGCATAGGCGCGGCTATGCAGGCCGATGACTGCGAAGTTAAGGCGATCATTGGACCCCATGATCTGACCATAGCTCTTGGCGCTGGAGGCAATGGCAAGTCCAGCCGCGCCGGTGGCGAGAGTATCGAGGAATTCGCGTCGTGTGACCAATTGTTTTCTCCATCCTATGGTGCGTCCGGGTTTGTGCGGCGGTGGTTCGGTGCGTGATGGAATCGTTTCTGTGGAACCTGTGCGGGCGAGGACGCCCGCACGACAGCCGGTCTGGAGACCGGCGCTACGTGCCGGTGAAAAAAGAATTCATGCACGCCTGTCACTAGAGCGTGTCTGAATCCTGCAATGCCTTCTTCATGCCGGCCCAGCTTACGCGGGTTGATTCTTCCGCCGATCCGGCGCCGTGCCAATGAGTTTCGAGGCTCACTGCCTCACGATAGCCAATTTTGTGCAGGGCACGGAATTGGGCTGTCCAGTCAATGAATCCCGTGCCGACGGGCGCCCATTCTATCTTGCCGTCAGCGCCTTTGACGGCGTTTTTAACGTGGCAGTGATGAATGCGATCTTTGGGTAGCAGGTCCCAGGCAGCGGGGAAGGCGTCGAGTTCGCCGCGCATGACCGCATTAGCCGGGTCCCAGTTGAGAGCCAGATGGGGAGTCTTGATTGCGTTCAGCGTTCGCGTTGCTTCGCGGCCGGTAGCGGTGTTGCACTCGAATTCATTTTCGAGCACGAGCAAGATGCCCTGCTTGCTGGCTGTCTCGGCGGCGGAGCGGAGTTTGTCGTCAATGGCCTCGCGGTAGGGAGCCACATCGTCAAGGCGCCAGAAGTCAAAGCAGCGGACCTTGTTGGTGCCGAACTGTTTGGCAAGCGAGATGGAGCGATCCAGCAACTCGTCCTGATGTTTGAAGGCAACCTCGACGGCGCCATGCATGTCGCCCTTTGCGCCATACGGCGAGCGCGGTGCGCCGGGCCAGTCAGTCTTGAAGAGCGGGCTGGCAATGTCTGTGACCCGGAGATTGTATTTGGCAAGAATCTTCTTCGACTCCGCGATTTGGTCGTCGCTCAGGTCCATGGTGTTCTTGCCCCACATGGAGCGGAGTTCAATCCAGGTGAGGCCCATTTCATGCGAAGCGACGGAGCAGGCATGATCGAAGTCGGGCGAGATCTCGTCGTTGATGACGGCGACACGAAACGGGGAAGCGGAAGCCTGTGAGTGGCCGCGCATCGGGTTCGCGGCGGCGCACACAGCGGCGAAGGATGCGCCAGCAAGGAAGTTTCTTCTGGAATAGCCTGCCATTTTTCTCCTCTGGCACTGAGCGGAGCAGCGAGTGCGATTCGGACCAAACTCGATACGCGCTCAGTTGGGGCTCGAGCACGAGGCCGGGTTTCCGGCAAGCACAATTCTAGGCCCATCTGCCATTTTGTTCAAATAGCGAACTAACCCTAGCGGCAGCGATCGAGCCTTGTCAAGTGGAAATTCGATGCCCAGCCATTGAGGATCGGAAGCAGGCGTTCCCGGGAGGGGACGAGAGAAAGGGGTGAGGTGGGCCGCCGGGGGCAGCAACTAACTCAGCAATGAGGGCAGGGGTTCTTATCGGGAGCACCAACCCACGGTGAGCTTGTCTAGAAGAGCTCGATGCTGGGCCGCGAATGGTCGGCTTTTGAAGGGCCGCCGGAGATGGCAACGTGCGTCACCGACTGGCTTGCCATCTTGTATTGATCGAAGTGGCCGGCAAGAATCCCATTGAAGCTGCGATCCGTGGTTCCATCCCAATCGGGATTGTTCTGCATGTCGGCGAGCCAGAGCATGTGGTCGCGCATGTCCAGCAATGAGCTTTGCACGTGCTCCATGCGCTGCCGCATCACATCCTGAAACTGGATGTGCCCCAGGGCCTGGGAGAGCCGCGTTACGCTCTCCTTATAGTTCTCGTCTACGTCGCCGATCACGTCGAGAAGCAATTTGCTGTTGATGCTGAATTCCTGCTGCATCTGCCCCAGTTCCACGATGAGATGACTCATGTTCTGGTTCGCTGCGTGTTGCTCGATGCAGGTCTTTACGTCGTTCATCTCGGTGAAGACGCGGGTGCAGGTGGCGTTGATCTTGGTGGCGATATCGGCGGCAGCCTGCGTGGAGAGCACGGCGAGCTTACGTACTTCGTATGCCACGACCGCAAAGCCGCGACCCGTTTTGCCGGCGCGGGCAGCTTCGATCTCCGCGTTCAATGCCAGCAAGCTGGTCTGTTGAGCGATTGAAGTGATGACCTTGATCAATGGAGTGAGCGCGCAGACCTCGCCTGCCAGTCCTTCAATGCGCACGTAGTTCGATCGCAGTTCGCTGTTCTGCTGCTGCAGCTGGTTCTCGATTTCGGTGATGATCGTCTTGTTGTTCTCGACGCGCAGGCGCGTGCTTTCAGTCAGCTCTGTGCCGCTCTTGATGGACCGGTTGATCTGCTCTTTTTGTTTGCCCGACTTCTCCACCAGCAGAGCGATCTGTTCGATGGCCTGGGCCACTTCGCGCTCGGATTCGGCGAGCGAGTCGCCGATCTGCTGATGCATGACATCGACGTAAAGCTTGGAATCGACCATCTCGGCGCGCACGGACCGGCGCTGCGATTCGACCTTGGAGAGCTCAATCGAAGTGAGCTTTCCGATAGTGCCAAGTTCGGCGATACCGCGCCGCGCCTGTGCCATGTCCCGCAACGTTGTGACAATTACAGGCATGACCGCGAAGAGGAACAAGAGACCCGCAATGCGAAGTCGAAACGGCGCAATGGCCGGCCCCACAAGGTAACTCAGGATGATTAGGAAGACGGCGGGGCGAACGATGGACGAGATGAGGGCTCCCAGAATGCGGCGGCGAGCGCGGCGCAGGCGGAAATCTTCACGCTTCGCGAGATCGTGTGGGAGGGCGACCGGCGGGCGGCTGGTCAGCTTGGAGTTTTCAGGCCTGTCGGCGTTGGAGGTCAGCATCCTTATGCTCCGGGGAGGACTTTTTTGATGACTTTGACTAAGTCTTCACCGGAGACAGGCTTTACAAGCCAGCCAGTGGCGCCCAGACGCTTGCCTTCGTCACGCTTGGAGGATTCGCTCTCCGTGGTCAAGGTAAGAATGGGGATGAAACGAAATCCCGGCAGCGCTCGGACTTTGCCGATCAATTCCATGCCACCCATCACGGGCATGTTGATGTCGGTAAGGATGAGGTTCGGCTTGAGGCCGGCGCTCAGTTGATCCAGCGCGGCCTGCCCGTGATTGGCAGTCGCAACCTGAAAGCCGTTCATCGCGAGCGTGGTCTTCAGGCTCAAGAGCATGGTGACTGAGTCATCGACAACTAGCACTGTGATGGCCATGGAGATTCCTTTGGATCGATTCTGGGCGCAAAATGGCTGTCCCTCGCCGAGATGTGTGAGCGAGGCGCCCCTCTCTTTTATCGGCAGGCTTGCGAGGGAAATTAGCGGGAGCGTGGTGGCGGGTTGACTGGTGAGGCGATGGCATGAGGGCAAAGACGAAAGTGTCGCATAACCAGACACATGTTTTGGGGTTAGGGGATCGAACAGGCAGGAGGTTGAAAAATCTGCGGCCAGCGGAAGACTGGTTGGCGGGATCTTGAAAAGCTGCCCATCGAGCGTCAACGAGCCGAAGCGAGAATGGCTCCGGCGATATTTTTCAGCGGGAGGATCTTATCCACGCCATTGAGCTTGATGGCTTCCTTGGGCATGCCGAAGACGATGCACGAGGCCTCGTCCTGCGCGATAGTGACTGCGCCGGCCTGCTTCATCTCCAGCATGCCGCGAGCTCCGTCGTCGCCCATGCCGGTGAGAATGACGCCGACGACGTTTTGGCCGGCATAGCGCGCGGCGGAGCGAAAGAGCACGTCCACCGAAGGACGATGGCGGCACACCAGGGGGCCTTCCTTGATCTCGACGTAGTAGCGTGCGCCACTGCGCTTGAGCAGCAGGTGATGGTTGCCGGGGGCGATGAGGGCGCGGCCGCGCAGCACGGTGTCATTGCTCTCCGCCTCTTTGACCGTAATGCTGCACAGGCCGTCGAGCCGGTTGGCAAAGGCACGGGTAAAAAGCTCCGGCATGTGCTGCACGATCACGATGCCGGGCGTATCGGCGGGCAAGGTTTCGAGCAGTGTCTTGAGTGCCTCAGTGCCGCCAGTGGAGGCGCCGATGACGACAACTTTCTCCGTGGTTTCGATCATGGCGTTTCCGGCGGGGGCGAGCACGGCGTCGGCGGTAAGCTTGGGCTCAACGGTGCGAGTGAATCGCGGCGCGCCGGGCCTGGAAGCAGCGGCAGCCTTGACGGCTTCGCAGAGCGTGACCCGCGACTCCTCAAGGAACTGCTTGGTTCCCAGGCGCGGCTTGGCGACGATCTCAACGGCCCCGTATTCAAGCGCGCGGAGGGTGCTCTGCGCGCCTTCTTCGGCCAGGCTGGAGCAGATGACGACGGGGATGGGATGCTGGCTCATGAGCTTCTTGAGGAAGGTGAGCCCGTCCATGCGCGGCATCTCGATGTCCAGCGTAATGACGTCGGGAACCTGCTCGGCGATGCGGTCGGCGGCGACAAATGGATCGCCGGCGGTGGCGACGACTTCAATGTCGGGATCGGAGGAAAGCACCTGGCTCAGGGTCTGGCGCACCACCGCGGAGTCGTCGACGATGAGAACACGAATTCTTGATTTTGCCATTGCTGCCGCCTCATTCTGCTCTGGTGATCGGTGGGACCATGTTTGGCTCTGCCGTCAGATTTTGGCTCGGCCCACGGAATGCTCGTCGACGCAAGGCTTGCCGGCCAAACTCAACCGCTTGAGCAGCACCTCGCCGGTGCGGGTGTGAAACCGCATGTTGACCCCGCATGTGCCGCCCAGGCTGGATGCAAGCACATTGAATCCTTCTTCGTCGAGGGTTCGAAGCGCGGACTCGCAGTTCAATGCGCCCACCGTGGGCCGCGCCGCGGAATTGGTGACCACCAGCACGTCAGCGCCGCCGAACAGCTTGATTTCAATCTCGCCGCGGCGGACTCCCCGCGCGTCAAACTGAGCCGCCAGATCGCGAATGGCGAAATCCACATAACGCCGTCCCTGGGCAGTCGTGAGTGTGGCCTTGCCGGCGGGCGGAAAGCGCGGGAGCATGGGATGACAGAGTGCCGACAGACCCAGTCGCGGCGCTCGAAAGGTAACGCCCACACAGGAGCCCAGAACCGTCCGCAGCACCGCCGGCTCATCGACAAGATGGGACTCGCCGGGAAGCACATACACTTCCAGCGGAGGATCGTCGTGGTCATCCATCGATCTTCCTGTAGAGCGCAGGCGCGACCGGAGCGAGCGGCAGGTTCATGTCATGCAGCGTCTCCGAGTGGCCAACGAACATGTAGCCGCCGGGAACAAGATGATCGCCGAGCTTGCCGAGGATGCGCGCCTGGGTTGGGCGGTCGAAGTAGATGATCACGTTGCGGCAGAAGATGGCGTCGGCAGTCTCGGTCATGCCGTAGTCCGAGTCCATGAAGTTGAGGCGGCGAAACTCGATCGTGCGGCGCAGTTCCGGAGTGACGCGGACCAGGTTCGAGGCGCGATCGCGGCTGCGGAGAAAATATTTGCGCTGCATGGCCTGGGGGACGGGCAGGAGCAGGTCTTTGGTGTAGACGCCGCGATCGGCCTTGCCGAGCACGATGGTGGAGACGTCAGTGGCGAGAATCCGAAACCGAAACCCGGGCCGCGCGGCGGCGTATTCGCTCAGCACCATAGCCAGGGTGTAGGGCTCTTCTCCGGTGGAGCAGCCGGCGCTCCAGATCAACAGCGGGCGACCGAGCCGGTTGCCGGCGGTGAGCTCGGGAAGAGCCTTGGCGGTAAGGTAGTCGAAGTGCTTCGGCTCGCGAAAGAAGTCGGTCTTGTTGGTGGTGACCACGTCGATCAGGTGCAGGATCTCGTCGCGAAGCCCGTGATGGCTGAAGACGAAATCGCAATACTCGCCGTAGCCGGAAACGCTGAGAGCCTTGATGCGGCGCTTGACGCGCGCCTCCAGCATGGTCTTCTTCTCGACACTGAGCGAGATGCCGGCTTCTCGATAGATGAGATCGCAGAGCCGGGCGTAATCCTTCGGAGATAATGTTTCGTCCTGAACATTCATGGTCTTAGCGGAGCGGTCGAAGTGCGCACCGCCTTCTCCTTTACGCGGCAACTTCCGCCAACTGCCTGGTGGGCGCATCGACGCGAACCGAGGCCAGCTCCTCGGCGGAGAAGACGCGGTCAATGTCCAGAATCATGATGAACTGGGTATCGCGCCGGCCCATCCCTTTAATGAAATCAGTCCGAATCTGGGTGCCGATTCTAGGCGCCGGCTGAATCTGGTCGGGCTCAAGATCGATCACCTCTTCGACGGAATCGGCTAGAGCGCCAATGATGGTCGACTCGTTGTCGAGCAGGACTTCAACTACCACGATGCAGGTGTTGCGAGTGCTCTCTGTCTTTGACATCTCGAAGCACAGCCGCAGGTCGACAACCGGCACCACGCTGCCGCGCAGGTTGATGACCCCGGCCATGAAGTCCGGTGTGCGCGGGATGGATGTAATGGCGGTGAGATCGAGGACCTCTCTTACCTTGGCCACGTCGGTGGCGAAGGTCTCGTTGCCGAGCTTGAAGGTCAGGTACTGCCGCGTCTCGGTAATTTCATTCACGCTCATAAGGAATGTTCCTTTCAGATGGATGACCGGGGC
>Ga0182030_10005746_pt1 | contig 26267 bp, 18 predicted proteins | sample 812S3MmetaG_FD_121299 | JGI IMG/M metagenome (GOLD analysis project Ga0182030, IMG submission 121299) | Permafrost microbial communities from Stordalen Mire, Sweden - 812S3M metaG (Illumina Assembly) | ecosystem: Environmental > Terrestrial > Soil > Wetlands > Permafrost | place: Sweden...
AATGCGAATGTATTTTGCGGCTCAATGAGAGGCGAGAGTGAATAATCTATTTAAAAGTATTGCGATTTGGTTGGTTGTGGCCTTGGTGCTGATGACCGTGTTTAATCAGTTTAATTCGCGCCAGCAATCTTCGGCGCAATCTCAACTTGATTATTCACAATTTCTGGATGAGGTGAAGCAAGGCCATATCGCCAAGGTTACCATTGAGGGGCGAACATTAAAAGCCACCACCAACGACGGGAAACGCATTACCAGTTATGCTCCCAGTGATCTGTGGATGGTTTCTGATCTGTTGAAAAACGGCGTCAAAATTGAAGCCAAGCCGGAAGAGGAACAGGGCTTCTTCACACAATTGTTTATTTCCTGGTTTCCAATGCTGTTGCTCATTGGCGTGTGGATGTTTTTCATGCGCCAGATGCAGGGCGGTGGCAAGGGGGGGGCATTTTCGTTTGGCAAGAGCAAAGCACGCTTGCTGGATGATGCTAAAGATCGTGTCATGTTTACCGATGTGGCGGGCTGTGACGAAGCGAAGGAAGAGGTTTCCGAGCTTGTCGACTTCTTGCGCGATCCGTCAAAATTCCAAAATCTGGGCGGACGTATTCCGCGCGGCGTGTTGATGGTGGGTAGCCCGGGTACGGGTAAAACACTGTTGGCGAAAGCCATCGCTGGCGAAGCCAAAGTACCATTCTTCTCCATTTCCGGTTCTGATTTCGTTGAAATGTTTGTCGGTGTAGGCGCGGCGCGTGTGCGCGATATGTTCGAACAGGCCAAGAAAAATGCGCCTTGCATTATCTTCACTGATGAAATTGATGCGGTCGGTCGCCAGCGCGGGGCAGGCATGGGTGGAGGGAATGATGAGCGCGAACAAACACTGAATGCCCTCTTGGTAGAAATGGATGGCTTTGAAGGTGCGAGTGGTGTGATTGTGATTGCCGCAACCAACCGCCCTGATGTATTGGATTCGGCACTGTTGCGTCCAGGTCGTTTTGACCGTCAGGTTGTTGTGCCGCTTCCCGACATTCGTGGACGTGAACAAATTTTGATGGTGCACATGCGCAAAGTGCCGATCGCACAAGATGTCAAGGCGGATATTTTGGCTCGCGGTACACCCGGAATGTCGGGCGCTGATCTGGCTAATCTGGTCAATGAGTCGGCGCTGTTTGCCGCCCGCCGCGGTAAACGTTTTGTCGATATGGACGATTTCGAGTCGGCTAAAGACAAGATAATGATGGGCGCTGAACGCCGCACCATGATCATGCCGGAAGAAGAGCGGCGCAATACGGCATATCATGAGTCCGGGCATGCCGTGGTAGCCAAGCTGTTGCCGAAGACTGATCCAGTGCATAAGGTCACCATTATCCCGCGCGGACGTGCATTGGGTCTGACCATGCAGTTGCCGTCGGAAGACCGCTACAGCATGGACAAAAACCGTATTCTGGATACCTTGGCTGTGTTGTTCGGCGGGCGTATTGCCGAAGAGATTTTTATGCACCAGATGACAACGGGGGCATCGAACGATTTCGAACGCGCTACGGATATGGCGCGCAAGATGGTCACCCAGTGGGGTATGTCTGATGCGCTGGGTCCGATGGTCTACGGCGAGAACGATGGCGAAGTGTTTCTGGGACGCTCTGTCACAACACATAAGAATGTTTCCGAAGCCACCATGCAAAAAGTGGATGAAGAAATTCGCCGCATCATCGACCAGCAATATGCCTTGGCGCGCGGCTTGATCGAAGCCAACCGCGATAAGATCGAAGCGATGACCAAAGCTTTGCTGGAATGGGAAACTATTGATGCCGACCAAATAAACGACATCATGGCTGGCTTGCCACCACGGCCACCCAAGCCAACTTATGTGCCACCACCTGCGCAACCTCCCCAGGATGCAACTCCTGCGCCAGCTACGCCTACGCAGCCTGCTCAAGAAACTTAATAGCAGTGGTTGGGCATTAGTGGTGGGCACGTTTCTGTGCCCACGTAGCCGACAAATCTTTCCGCGTGGGCACAAAGGCGTGCCCACCCTACGACTAAAGACTGCTTGTATGCTCTTTCAATGCGGTAAATTCAAACTTGATCTTTCGCGTCCCAAAGTAATGGGCATAGTCAATGTCACGCCCGATTCATTTTCCGATGGTGGCAGACATTTGGCGCTGGAGGCGGCGATAGGACATGCCAGAAAATTGATTGAAGAAGGCGCGGACATTCTTGATATCGGCGGCGAGTCGACGCGTCCCGGTGCAGCACCAGTTAGCGAGCAGCAAGAGCTGGATCGGGTGTTGCCGGTGATTGAAAAATTAAAAGATATTTCTATTCCTATTTCTATTGATACCTACAAGCCGGGGGTGATGCGCGCTGCGCTTGCAGCCGGGGCTGACATGATTAATGATGTGAGCGCATTACAGTCAGCAGGTGCATTTGCAGCGGTTGCCAAAACGACCGCCGGAATATGTTTGATGCATAAACAGGGTACGCCGCAGAACATGCAGCAACAGCCTCATTACCAACAGGTCAGCGCAGAAGTGTGCAAATTTTTGCATGAACGTATCGAGGCGGCTACGGCTGCGGGAATCGCACTTGAACGTTTGCTGATTGATCCGGGTTTCGGGTTTGGAAAGTCACTGGAACATAATTTGGCCTTGCTGAAAAATTTGCACGCGTTTACATTGCTGGGCGTGCCGGTGCTTGCAGGGCTGTCACGGAAATCCATGCTTGGCGCGATCGCCGGGCGTGAAGTGGGTGACCGTGTAGCGGCAAGCGTTGCAGCGGCGTTGATTGCTGTGCAACGCGGAGCATCCATCGTGCGTGTGCATGATGTGCAAGCAACAGTGGATGTGCTGAGGGTATGGCGCGCAATCGAAGAATAGTTTGGGGAGTTTGATATGGGAAGAAAATATTTTGGCACGGATGGCGTGCGTGGACGCGTGGGAGATTACCCGATTACGCCACAGTTCGTCATGCATTTAGGCTACGCTGCGGGTAAAGTTCTGGCAAGAGCCGATCATTCGCAGGGTGACCGCTCTGCCGTTTTGATAGGCAAGGACACGCGCATCTCGGGCTATATGCTGGAGTCCGCACTGGAAGCCGGACTCATCGCGGCGGGTGTCGACGTTTATCTGGCCGGCCCCATACCTACTCCTGCCGTGGCTTATCTTACGCGTGCATTGCGCCTGCAGGCCGGCGTTGTCATTTCTGCTTCCCACAACCCATTCGATGATAACGGCATTAAATTCTTTTCCGGCAACGGCATGAAGTTACCGGACGAAGTCGAACTGGCTATTGAAGCCGAGTTGGACAATCCGATGCAAACGAATCCTTCGGACAGTTTGGGCAAAGCCAAACGGATTGATGACGCAGTCGGGCGTTACATCGAGTTTTGCAAGAGCACCTTTCCTGCAGACATGAATCTGCGCGGCCTCAAGATTGTGGTGGATAGTGCGCACGGGGCGACTTATCACATTGCCCGGCACGTGTTTCACGAACTCGGCGCGGATGTGATCGCCATTGGTGCGCAGCCTGACGGCAAGAATATCAACGATGGCTACGGTGCTACTGCACCGGCCAATTTGCGCAAGTCCGTGGTCGAAAACAAAGCACAAATTGGTCTGGCGCTGGACGGGGACGGGGATCGTCTGATCATGGTCGATGCGGAAGGCAGGCTCTACGACGGTGATCAATTGCTCTATATTATTGCCAAACAGCGCCAGGCACTTGGCAAGATGCAAGGGGGTGTAGTGGGTACGCTGATGACCAATCTCGCCTTTGAGCATGCCATGCAGAAGCTGGGCATCCCTTTTGCACGCGCCAAAGTAGGGGATCGCTACGTGATGGAGTTGTTGCAGCAAAAAGGCTGGCAACTGGGTGGCGAAAATTCCGGTCACATTATCTGTCTGGACAAACACAGCACCGGTGATGGAATTGTCTCGGCGCTGCAAGTACTGCATGCCTTGCGTATGAAACAACAGACTTTGGCCCAGGCAACGCATGATTTGGTCATGTATCCGCAAGTGCTGATCAACGTGCGCGTGACAGGCAAAGCCGCCGACTTATTGGAACGTGCGACAGTTAAAGCGGTGGCGACAGATGCCGAGCATGCCTTGAATAGCAAAGGCCGCGTGCTGCTGCGCCCGTCGGGTACCGAGCCGTTATTGCGCGTGATGGTGGAAGGTGAGGACGGCGTTCAAGTCAAACAGTGGGCGGAGAAAATAGCGGCGGTGGTGAAGGAAGCGGCCGCGTAATACCGTATTTCGGGAACCTCTAAAAATCAAATTTACGTCGCTATGCGGCGTTGCTCACAAAAAATTACTTCTTAAATATAATATATATGCTGCGGCGCAACTTTTTGCTCGCGCCTTGCCTGGCTTAGAAAATTGGATTTTTAGAGGTTCCCTTTACACAAACCGGATTTCATTGCCGTTGCCCAAACGTACCAGTTCACTCAACTTGCCGAAGAGTTCACTGCCATCGCGTTTGCTTAGCCATTGCCCATTCAGAAAGCTGTAATGGTATCCGCCGGATTTTGCCGCGACCCATATTTCCTGGTTGGGAGTGTGACGGTTGATAATTATTTTTGAACCGTCTTCGAATTCAATTTCGAGTACAGGGCCATTAAAATTGTAATCAATATCGGACCCATCACTGTCGAGGGTGTTCTCAATGCGCTCGAAAATGGCGTCCGCCAGTTGGGTGAATTCACTTTCAATCATGGATATTGCCTTTCAATTACTGCAAATAAGTTTGTTTTAAGCACCATTCCCCCGCTGCGGATGAACTATCCCGGTTTATAATCCCGAGCCTTGTATTTTCGTAAGGTCGCAATGATGCGCAATAGAAAAGTAGTTCCTCTGAGTATTATGTTGCTGATGATGCTTGTACTGCAAGGCTGCGGTCACAAAGGCCCGTTATTTTTGCCAAAGAATCCTGCCTCTCCCGCCCAAACTGAACAGAAGAAATAAAATGAATCCTTATTTTCACTACCAACAAGACCAACTATTTGCCGAAGATGTCGCTCTGGCTGAAATTGCGCAAAAATTCGGCACCCCCTGTTACGTCTATTCGCGTGCGGCACTTACCGACGCTTATCGCCAATTTGCAGATGCGCTCAAAGCACGCGAACATTTAATTTGTTTTGCTGTGAAATCCAACTCCAATCTGGCGATACTAAATCTGTTTGCCCGCATGGGCGCCGGCTTCGATATTGTTTCCGGCGGGGAGTTGCAGCGGGTACTGGCTGCCGGTGGAGATGCCGGAAAAACCGTTTTTTCCGGTGTGGGTAAATCGGAAGCTGAAATGCGCCTTGCGTTGGAGGCGGAGATTCTATGCTTCAACGTCGAATCGTCGGCAGAAATTGATCGCCTTAATGAGGTGGCTTTGCGCATGGGCAAAATCGCCCCGATCAGCTTGCGGGTGAATCCCGATGTGGATGCCAAGACACATCCGTATATTTCGACAGGTCTGAAACAAAATAAGTTCGGTGTGGCTTATACCGAAGCATTGGCTTTGTATCGCAAGGCGGCAGGATTGCCAAATTTGCGCGTGACAGGCATGGATTGCCACATTGGTTCGCAACTTACCGGGACAAGTCCCTTCATTGAGGCGGCAGAGAAGATGTTGGCATTGGTCGGGCAGTTGGAAAGCGAAGGAATCAAACTGGAACATCTCGATCTCGGTGGCGGGCTGGGTATTCGTTACGATGAAGAAACGCCACCCTCGATTGCCGAGTATGCCCAAGCCTTATTGGGAATATTGCAAGGCAGGAGCGAGAAACTGATCGTGGAGCCGGGCCGGGTGCTGGTCGGCAACGCGGGCGTGTTGTTGACCAGAGTTGAATATATCAAGCACGGTGAGGAAAAAAATTTCGCCATCGTCGATGCGGCGATGAATGATTTGATGCGGCCGGCTCTTTACGATGCCTATCACGCTATTTTTCCAGTGCACCGAAACGATGCGCCCGTACATAAATACGAAGTGGTAGGCCCGATCTGCGAGACAGGAGATTTCTTGGGTCGTGCCCGCGAGATGGCCGTGGATCAAGGGTCTTTGCTGGCTGTGATGTCTGCCGGTGCATACGGTATGAGCATGAGCTCGAACTACAATACACGTCCCAGAGCAGTCGAAATTATGGTCGAAGGAAAGGTTGTGCATACCATCCGTGAACGTGAAACAGTAGCGGAACTGTTCGCGGGAGAAAAAATAATCGCGTAACTATTTTAAAAAAAATTCACAAATATGTTGCGTATTAAATTTATTCGCGCATAGAATGCGATCACCAGGCGCGTAAGGGGTTTTAAGTTAACAAAAAGTGTTTGGGAGTGCACCAGTTGCACGCAATGCAGTGCAGGTTTTTAGTCAAATTAATTTTATAAGGAATGAAAATGGCTGCAACAACTACCAAAGCAAAGAGCACCACCAAGAAACCAGCCGCTAAAAAAGCAGCTAAGCCAGCGGCGAAAAAAGTCGTTGCCAAGAAACCGGCCGCTAAAAAGGTGGTAGCAAAAAAAGCAGCAGCTAAGCCAGCCGCTAAAAAAGTAGCCGCAAAACCGGCAGCAAAAAAAGCAACAGCTAAACCAGCCGCTAAAAAAGTGGCAGCAAAACCGGCAGCAAAAAAAATCGTTGCCAAAAAGCCAGCCGCTAAAAAAGTAGCCGCAAAACCTGCAGCAAAAAAAGTCGTTGCCAAAAAGCCAGCCGCTAAAAAAGTGGCAGCAAAACCGGCAGCAAAAAAAGTCGTTGCTAAAAAGCCGGCCGCTAAGAAATCTGTGGCGAAGAAAGCCGCAGCTAAGCCAGCTACTGCTAAGGGTATTCTCGGCGCCTGATTTTGTAGACAGGGGCGGGCATCGGGTTTACGTTTCGCCCTTTCTATAAATTCTTGCCACACTTAGTGGTGCGTTGCAGGCACGTTTGTTGAAACACTTTCAACACGCGTGGAGCTTTGTAAACTTCAGAATTTCACCAAATCTGATTTGGTGTAAAGCTGTTTCAATTCGCTGAAATAAAGTTAGCGAATGTTTATGCTTTGACTCTAGGGGGTTATAGCATCGTGTATCAACCTTTTGGTTTTCAGCGAAATTACTTATAGTCAACAGCCCACTTTGAAATTTTTCAATTTCAGGAATTGTGCGGTTTTTCTCCCTCTGTTTACCTGATTCCTATTTAATTCAGACGTTATAGTGACATCAGGCAATATTGCTTGTGCTCCCAATAAATGTTTCGGAGGTAATTATGTCCACAACCGGCGGTATCTCAAATATGCGTGCGGCATCCGTGCCCAAGGTGGCTTCAGGCGCAAGCCCGACTATTTCGGCGCAACAAAAGATTTCCAATCTTTTCCAGCAGATTGATTCATCCGGAAGCGGGCGCATTACCAAGGCTCAATTCGAACAGGCGTTTAGTAAACTGAATTTGCCCTCATCGGTTAAAAGTATCGGTTTGGAAGCGGCATTTAGCAAACTCGACCCCAGCGGAACCGGGGTTGTAAGCAAGAAAGATTTCATTCTTGGTATGCAATCGATAATAGCTTCAAAAAATTCGCAGACGCAGAAGTCGCTTCCGGCCGAAGCCAAGGCAATACCGCTAGCCAAATCAACGCCAAGTAACGTTGTGGCACCAATAAACGCACCAAACAAAACGCCGTCTTCTCCCGCGGCTGGAGCGATTGGGAACACGATCAACATTTCGGCCTGACAAAATCAGCGTTATTTTTTGACGCTGCCAGATTTAGTTTAGAAGAGCCGGCTTTATTAAATGCACTCTTGGTAGGAATCAGTTAACCTGAAAAATGGTTGCAAGCCCCAGAAAGATGAAAAAGCTGGCACTGGTTGTAAAAGCTGCCAATAAAACACTTGATCCGATGATGGGGTCTCGTCCAAGTTTGTGTAAAGTTAGAGGGATGAGTAATGCGGCCAAAGCTCCAAGTAACAGACTGAGTAGCATTGCAGCGGCAGTGACCAAACCCAGATATTCGCGCTTGTAAAGCAGGTATGCAAAACTTCCGGCGATTGCCCCCCATACAATGCCATTCAATAGACTCATGCTAAGTTCTTTGATAAACAGGCGTCGTATATTCCCTTCATTTATTTGACCAAGCGCCAGAGAGCGGCCAAGGATGGCCGCAGTTTGATTTCCGGAATTTGCAGCGACAATGGCGATGATAGGCATCAGAGCGGCGAGTGCGACAAATTTTTCTATTGTGTCTTCAAATCCGCCAATCACTCGTGATGCGAAAAACGCAAAACATAGATTAAGCGATATCCACAACCAGCGGTTCTTTGCTGATTTCCAGATGGATGCATAGAGATCTTCCTCTTCAATTAAACCGGATAAGCCAAGCAAATTTCGTTCTGCCTTCGCGCGAATATAGTGCTCAATTGTTTGGACAGAAAGGCGCCCAAGCAATTTCTTATCTTCGTCTAAAACCGGCACAGAAACCAAACCATAGCGTTCAAAAATATGTGCAATCTGTCGGGTTTTATCATCCGGGTGCAGCGTGATGCCATCAAAAATGATCAGGGAAGAAATTTTAATTTCTGGCTCGTTCACCAGCAACATATTCAAGGGAAGAACACCCTTAAAATTATGATCCCGATCAACCACGAATAATTGGTCTGTGAGGTCGGGCAATCCATCCAATCGGCGCAAATAGCGCAAAACCGATTCAACCGTTGCATCTTTGCGAATGGTAACAACATCGAAGTCCATGAGAGCACCGACAGTATCCGCAGTGAATGACATTGCTGTGCGCAGCTTTTCCCGTTCTTCGATAGTGCGCGATTTGAATATGTCGCGTATCACGGGCTGTGGAAAATTGGCCAAGAGGTCGGCGATATCGTTGCTATCCAGTTGTTCGACAGCATCCAGTAGTGCATCGCGGCTCATGCCGCCAATCAATGATTCGCGAATTGCGCCGGAAGCGGCAATCATGATTTTGCCTTTATTCTCCGGCTTGATGCTTTCCCATACGAACTTACGTTGGGGCGGTGGTAAAGCTTCCAAAATACAAGCCAGATCGGACGGGTGTAACCTATCTATTTTATGACGCAATTCGCTTGGATGTCGCTGATGTCCTGAGGCGCTATCCATCGTGCCGTGGACTTGGCTCGCCAACTCTTGTTGTGTAGCCGAATTGCTGGAATAGGCCATATTTTCCAGCAGAGATTTTATCTGATGGATATATTCTTCCATATTTTCAATAAAATGCGAATTGTTTGAGGTTTCAGTCATCACAGCACACTTAAATCTTGGAGGTGTATTGTAAAGAATTAAATTGAGGGAACTCGAAAAATTCGATTGAGAATTGGGTATTGTAGGTTGAATAAATCGTATATTTGACCTAATTTTGAGGTACTCAATAAGTATTGCGCAACAGTAAATAAGAGAAATAAACCGAAAAAACCGCTTTATTCGGCGAATTGATTTTCAAAAATTACGATACATTGCAGTCGTTGCCAAATTTTGTGAGCAGCGCGGTTAGGTTAAAGAAATCGCTTCGCAGATCAAGAACGCGGCAGATAGTAATCAATGGGCTTTTGAAATGCCCGGATAACTGGGAAAGCGGCAATTGATCTGTCTTATGGCGATAGTGTCGAATTAACCGAATCAAAAGTTAAAGGAGAATTGAAATGCCTTCATATATTAATACCAACCTTGCATCCTTGAATGCACAACGCAACTTGAATTCTTCCCAAGGGGCCTTGCATACTTCTCTGCAAAGACTGTCTTCAGGTCTGCGTGTGAATAGTGCCAAAGACGACGCGGCAGGTATGGCGATCGCTTCGCGTATGGAAAGTCAGATTCGCGGCTTGAATCAGGCAGTGCGCAACGCGAATGACGGCATTTCATTGGCGCAAACAGCTGAAGGGGCTCTGGGCGCGATCCAGGCTAATTTGGCTCGGATGCGTGAGTTGGCAGTTCAGGGCGCAAACGCCACATCAAATGCCGATATCGGGGCGATTGATGCCGAGTTCACACAGCTCAACGCTGAAAATGTGCGTGTAATCGCTGCTACATCGTTCAACAGTATTCCGCTACTTTCTGCACCCGTGAACCAAACCTTCCAAATTGGCGCCAACAGTGTAGCCAATGTGGATGATCTTACAATTATTACTCCTTCAGCCTTGACCCCCACTTCGACCACGTTAGGGAATAGCTCAGTAACTGCCGAAGCAGAAATTGCCAAACTGGATGTTGACATTAACAATGTTGCCTCTTTGCGAGCAACTTACGGTGCGGTTCAGTCTCGTTTTGAGTCGGTTATTCAAAACTTGCAAATCGCTTCCGAAAACCAGTCCGCATCCCGTAGCCGAATTATGGACGCAGACTATGCTGCCGAAACCGCAGCGTTGACCCGTGCTCAAATTTTGCAACAGGCAGGTACGGCGATGTTGGCACAAGCGAACCAATCTCCGAACTCTGTATTGACGCTGTTGAGATAATTGAGGGTGACGAACAACTGGCCCGGTCAGAATGACGGTATCCTCAATATCCAACAGTTAACATTTGGTTAAACTACTTCGATGTATGTTTATGCCGATGAAGCTTATTGGTTAAAACCATACGCAATGAGTATGTATCTGCTGTCCCCCGTTTCAGGTAGTATATGTATTCGCTAAAATATGCGAATGGGAGATAAGCATAGTGAAGCAATTTAATTTGCAATCAATCGGCGAAGATTTGATGGATACACAGGAAGACAAGCTGCGTAAAAGCTTGCTGATTTTTGCCTGTGCGTTCATGAACTTTGCAGTCATGCTTTGGCTGGCTATTTATTGGCTCATGGGATTGAACTTTTCCAGTAATGTTCCGCTGGGTTATCAGGCTGTATCAATCTCCTCCCTGGCGTACTTTCTCAAGACACGTGATTTCGCGACATTCCGTTTCATTCAACTAATTCTTTTTTTATTTGCACCGTTCATTATGCAATGGAGCATTGGCAATTCGGTGACGGCCAGCGGCGTGATGTTGTGGGCCTTGTTGGCACCGATCGGGGCATTGGTCGTTTCCGGTTGGAAGGAGTCAATCCCCTGGTTTATTGCTTACCTCTCGCTGACATTTGTCTCGGGGGCTTTCGATTATATGTTGGGGAACACGGGAGCGATGGACGTACCGATGAAAACCATCGGCGTATTTTTCGCGTTAAATTTTGCGGCCATGTCATCGATTTTATACTTTCTAGTGCGTTACTTTGTTCTTGAAACCGAGAAAATCAAGAGTCAACTGGATCAACAGCACACTTTGTTGGCGGAGGAACAAAAGAAGTCGGAACGGATTTTGTTAAATGTATTGCCTGCCAATATCGCAGAGCGATTAAAAAATAACCCCGGATTAATTGCCGATGGTTATGCGGATGTGACGGTAATGTTTGCAGATTTGGTGAATTTTACCCAACTGACCGAACAGATGTCGCCGGAACAAATGGTTGGTTTACTCAATACAGTTTTTACCTGGTTTGACGCGTTAACGGAAAAACACGGTTTGGAAAAAATCAAGACCATAGGTGATGCGTATATGGTTGTTGGAGGATTGTCGCGTGAACGTGCAGAGTACGTCGCTGATATTGCCGATTTGGCGTTTGACATGATGGAGTTTGTTGCCAGCCATCCGGCCTTGGTGAGACGCAATTTGGGATTGCATATCGGTATTTCCACCGGGCCAGTGGTGGCGGGTGTCATTGGAACCAAGCGTTTTATCTTTGATTTGTGGGGTGACACCGTCAACGTGGCAAGCCGTTTAACCGATGATGCGGTTGAAGGAAATATTCTGACGGATAAACTTACCTACAACCGATTGCGTTTGGACTACCTGTTTGAGCCGCCTGCCATGCAAAGTCTTAAGGGCAAAGGTGAGGTCGCAACGTATCGGCTAGTTGGAAAAGCGCCTGGAGCAGAGAAAAGCGGCAATATCGCCTATTTTCCCAAAATATCCAACGAGTCGAAGTCGGTTTAATGTCCAAGCAAAACTTCCCATAGTTTCTTGACGGGCGAAATATCAATCAGGTCTCTTGGGACAAGACATAGCGTTTGATTGTTTAAACGCATTTGGTGTTGGATGCGCCTCAGGTCGCGGTAAATATTACCTACCATTTTGCTGCAATTCAGATCTATCAAACTGAGTTTTGCCGCGATCGCCAACAGAGCGATATTGCCGCTGTTTTTCGTCAATTCAGCATGCTCGGCAGCATAGGCCAACACTAAAAATTGCACCATAAATTCGATATCCACCATGCCGCCGTGATCATGTTTGATGTCGAACAATTCACTTTTGTTCAAATGCCCATCGTGCATTTTTTGACGCATACTGATGACTTCCTGGCGAAGTGTGGCGATATCTCGCGGCTGGCGTAAAACAGTTTCACGAATTGAATCAAACTTCTTCCCGATTTTTACATCTCCGGCGCAAAAGCGTGCCCGCGTAAGCGCTTGTTGTTCCCAAACCCATGCATCATTTTGCTGGTATTCGGCAAATGCCGAAATACTGCTGACCAGTAATCCGCTGGCACCATTGGGGCGCAGACGCAAATCGGTTTCATACAGGCGCCCCGCCGGCGTGTAGCTGCTTAATACCGAGTTGATGCGCTGTGCCAGTCTGGCGTAATTTTCGCCTGCCTCTGCATGCGTATCTTCGAACAAAAAGATCAGATCAAGGTCGGAGTCATAACCCAATTCCCGTCCACCCAATTTGCCGTAAGCGATGATGGCAAAATTGGCGTGCTCCTGATGTTTTTTGCGCACGTTATTCCAGCACAGGTTAATCACATGTTGCAGAATAAGATCGGCCAAATCGCTTAGATGGTCACTCAATGTTTCCAGTGGCAGCAGCTCTTGCAGATCCATCGCCAACAGTTGGAAAGTCTGGGCTTGTTTGAAATGGCGTAGTGCATCCATCTGATGTTCAAGATCGCCATCGTATTCTTGCAACCGGGCTGCCAGAGTCGTATCGAGCTTTTTCCAATCCGGAGCACGATAGATTTCATTGGCACCAAGCAATTCATCCAGCAGGCCGGGGTGCATGGACAGATAGTTACATGCCCATTCGCTGGCGCCGGCGAAACGCACCAATCGTTGCAGTGCTTGGGGATGCTCAATCATAAAGGCCAGGTATGTGCTTCGGCCGCTGATGTTGTCCACCAATTTGAGAAGGCGGGGCAACGCCAAGTCTCGCTGGCTTAACGCTTGGCAGAGCGTAACGAGCCGGGGGATGATTTGGTCCATGCGCTGTTTGCTGATCTCCGGCAGTTGTTTGTAACGGTTGCTGCTATGCAAGTGCATGATCTGCTCAGCGAGTGTGCTGGCGTCCGTGAAGCCTTGCTCTGTCAAAGTCTGCACTAGAGATTCCGCACTAAGTTGCTCATTCCAGAATGGACTGCTGGTCGTTTCGCCATGTCCGGTACTGAAAATTTGGCTGAAGTGATAACTGACAAGTTCGCGATGGACATCAAGTTTAGCCAGCAGAGCGGGATAATCAGTCTCGCCCATGGCGGTCGCAATCAGGGTGCGGTTTTCGTCGTCGGACGGGAGATCCTGAGTCTGCTGATCGTCCAGATATTGCAAACGATGTTCCAAATTGCGCAAAAAAATATAGGCATCGGTTAATTCTCGTGCGGTATTGGCATCCAACTGCTCTTTTTCAGCCAGCAGATGCAGCACCGCCAGGGTTGGGCGGATGCGTAATGAAGCATCTTGACCGCCGCGAATTAACTGAAATACCTGAGCAATAAACTCGATCTCACGGATGCCGCCGGGGCCAAGTTTTATGTTGTGAACACGATCACGGCGTTCGACTTCCTGGCGAATCTGCGCGTGTAATTTCCGCATGGATTCGAAAGCGCCATAATCAAGATATTTTCGGAACACGAAAGGTTGCGCCAATGCTAGCAACTCATTTGTTGCCGCAGCATTTTCAGGGGCAACAACGCGGGCTTTGATCCATGCATAACGCTCCCATTCGCGGCCCTGCGTTACAAGATACTCTTCCAGCGCGGCAAAACTCATTACCAGTGCGCCGCTATCGCCATACGGGCGCAAACGCATATCGACGCGGAAGACAAAACCGTGCGCAGTGAGCTCGTCGATAAGATTGATGAGTTTGCGCCCGACATGGCAAAAAAATTCGTGATTGCAGAGCGGGCGGAAACCATTGGTTTCTCCGTCCTCGGCATAAACGAAGATCAGATCAATGTCGGAAGATGCATTGAGTTCCCTGCCGCCCAGTTTGCCCATGCCGATGACGAGCAGTTCTTGCGGCAACCCGCTTTCCTCTCCAATCGGCTGTCCATAGCGCTCTGTTAGCACGCGGGTGGACAGGCTCAATGCGTTTTGCACCGCGAGTTCAGCCAACGAAGTTATGCAATGCATGACTTCGTTGAGGTCGGCAAGTCCGCCAAGATCGCGCACCAACACTTTCAGCATTACGCGCTTGCGCAAATCCCGGAGTGCAGCCGCTAATTCTTCTTCGCTACCGATAACCATGGCGTTAAACCAGTCAGCGATTTCATCGGCATTGCAGGGCGCAAGATAATGCGCTTGCAACCATTCGTAGCGCCAGGGTTCCGCTTCCAGTAACCGGCGCAAATAACGACTACAGTACATGCCGTGTTGAACCAGCCGGTCAAAGTCAGAATAGGAGGTTGCGACGGTATTCATAGTCAGTCAGTTCGGAGTAAAATAGCCCGCATTAGCTCATTATAAGTCTCTTGTGGACTCCCGTATGTTTCGCTTAATAAATATCAATCTGCGGTTACATACCGCTTGGGTACAATGCTGAAATTCTTACACCGATCCAGTCTCAAATTAGGGCGTATCTTGTTTCTGTTCGGATTGGCGCTTAGTTTTGCTGTTGCGGTTTTCCTTTTTTCCCTGCGATACTGGGTTTTGCCGGATATTGAAAAATATCACGATGACGTGGTTCGGTTGGCCACTCGCGCGGTCGGATTGCAAGTCAAGATCGGGAAAATTGAGGCGGATTTGCGCTGGTTCCGTCCCCACTTGGTCTTTACCAATATTGAGCTTTTGGATGCTCAAGGGAATATCGCGTTGGAGTTAAGGCGAGTCGAAAACACTGTTTCATGGATGACTCTGGTGCGTGGCGAGCTGCGTCTGAAGGCATTGGAAGTGGATGATCCCGAGCTGCTGGTCAGGCGAGACAAGCAAGGCGTGGTGCATGTTGCCGGGCTTCAGGTTTCGGGCCAGTCCTCTGATGGAAAACTTTCCGACTGGTTATTGCATCAATCCCGCATCATCCTGAATAACGGACGCGTCATATGGCAGGATGAGTTGAATGACAGGCCGGCACTTGTGTTCAATCAAGCGCAATTACGTCTGGACAATAGCAGAAAGCGTCATCGCATTGCGGTGCGTGTCGCTCCCCCTGCCGGCATGGCGGCACCATTGGATATTCGGGGTGACTTGACGGGAGACAGCTTCTCGGACTGGTCAGACTGGCACGGTGAGTTGTTTGCCCAAATTAATCAGGCTGATTTGGGGACGTGGAGTACGTGGATAAGTTTACCCGATGAATTTAGCCATGCCAAAGGCGGTGTTCGTGCCTGGCTGGGTATCGAGAATGGAAAAATAAATCGCATTACTTCAGATCTGGACATGACTGAAGTGCGCAGTCGGTTAGCCGGCGATTTGCCACCGCTCGATCTGGATAGTTTGCGCGGTCGTATAGGCTGGCACGAATTGGAACATGGTTTTGAGATTTCAACCACCAAGCTCTCTTTGCAGATGAGCAATGGTTTCAGGTTGCAACCAACAGACTTTTATCTGCGCCTGGCGGGTTTAAAAGAGAACCCTTTCACGGCGGGTGAAATGCAAGCCAACGCGATTGATTTGGCTGACCTTACTATGATGGCAGAATATATTCCGCTGGGAAAATCATTCAGGCAGAAATTGATTGACTTTTCACCACGCGGGCATATTGCGGATTTGCGCGCGCAATGGAAAGGCGAAGGGCACTTTGAAGTAAAAGCGCGCTTCGATAATATGTCGATGCGCAGAGTTGGAAAACTGCCCGGCGTTGACGGGTTGAGCGGGCAAATAAACGGCAGCGACAACAGCGGGGTGCTGTCGCTGAATGCGCCGCAGTTAAAATTGGATGCCCCTGATTTCTTGCTGGAGCCGGTGACTTTTGACACTTTTGCTGTTCAAACCGGCTGGCAGAGGAAGCCGGACGGATGGAATATTAAACTCAATAATTTTTCCTTTGCCAATGAGGATTTGTCGGCGACGGCTTATGGGACTTATCAGACAGATGCAACCAGTCTCGGCGTTGCCGACGTAAACTTGAATTTGATGCATGTATCCCTGCGGCATATTACAAGATATTTGCCCAAAGAATTGCTGGGCAAAGAAACGATGGACTGGCTGCAAAAATGCCTGGTGGCGGGCGAGGCTGATGAGGCACATTTGCGCTTGCGCGGCGATCTGAACGATTTCCCGTTTCAAAAAAATAAAAATGGAATTTTTCAGGTTGAGGCCAAGGCCAAAGGCGTCAATATCGATTACGACAAAAATTGGCCGAGAGTTGAAAATGCGACGGGTATGCTGTTGATAGATGGTTCCCGAATACAGGTCGATTCGACCTTTGCTTCCATGTCCGGTTCAATCGCGCAAAAAGTCAGTGCCACCATCCCCGATTTTATGAGTTCGGCGCCGGAAGTCAGTATAAGCGCAGAAGCCAACGTAGAAACAAAACGCGCTTTGGACTTTATCAAACGCAGTCCGTTACGTGGTTTAACCAATGGATTTGCTGATAAAACTACTGCGCTTGGCATGGGGAAAATTGATGTGCAATTTAATATCCCACTCACCAATATGCCAATCAAGGTGAGCGGTAACTATCATTTTTCCGATAATGAAATCGATTTTGCCGAAAGTATTCCGCTGGCAAAAAACGTGACGGGCGACCTGAAGTTTACGGAGTCGGAATTGCAGGCTAAAGCAATTAGTGCCCAGATATACGGGGGGCCTGCAACGCTGTCGGTGCAAACGGGTGCCGGGGGCGCAATAAAAGCGAAAATTCAGGGCAGGGTTAACGCGGATGTCTGGCACAAAGTCGAGCCTTCATCATGGTTTCAGTCCCTAAATGGCACAGCGGAATGGAATGCGGAAATTAATGTGCAAAACAAACAATTCGATGTACTGGTAACCTCCAACATGCTTGGGATGGCGGCAAATTTGCCGTTGCCGTTATTCAAACGTGCGAACGAAGCGATCCCGCTTAAATTTGAATTTAGAAGTTTAAGCTCGTCGCAAGACGCGATGTACACGCAGTATGGCGACATTGTAAGCGTGCGGTTGGTTAGAGCAGACGACAGTATGGGAGTGCGTTCCATCAAGCGCGGGTATATGGATTTTGGTCCTGCCCGGCGTATGGTGATGGTAGAAAGAGACGGTGTTTGGATTACAGGCTCATTGCCCATTTTTTCGCTGGAAGGCTGGTCCGGCTTGGTCCCGACTGGAAATGGCAAAGAGGTTGCGCCGCCGACGATAGACGGGATGGAATTGACAGTGCAAAAACTTGTCGGATACGGGAACGTGATTAACGGTGTGAATATCCATGCCCGCAATCACGCTGGCACGATCACGGCACAACTGGGGTCAAGAGATTTAAATGGCGAGGTAGTCTGGTACCCTCAGGGTAGAGGCAAGATTGTTGCGCGTCTCAAAAATGCAGTATTGTTTGAGGATGAAAAAGACAAAAAAACAGAGGCAATACAAGTGGCAACTGTTCCGTTAGGCGTCAATTTTTCTATTCCAGTGGTAGATCTTGCGGTAGAGCATTTTACTTATCATGGCAAACAGCTCGGACAGATGGAATTGCATGCCAGCCAAGTCGAAAAAGATATTCTGTTGGATCATTTGCATATCGCCAATCCTGACGGTGTGCTGACGCTTAATGGGAAATGGAGTTTGTCCCCTGCACAAACGCATGTAGTCGCCAAACTGGAATTGTTTGATACCGGTAAAATGCTCAACCGCTCGGGTTATCCCGATACCCTAAAAGACGGCAACGGTTTGCTTGATGGCGATCTGGTTTGGTCGGGGGCGCCTGATGAGATGAAGTTGTCCAATCTGGACGGGCGCTTAAACTTGAAAATGAGCAAAGGACAATTTTTAAAAGTGGACCCCGGAGCCGGCAAATTATTGAGTGTGATGAATTTGCAATCGCTACCCAAACGCATTGCACTGGACTTTAATGATGTCTTTAGCAAAGGTTTTGAATTCGACACCATTGACGGTGTGGCGCAGTTGCGGCAGGGCGTGCTGATGACGAATGATTTCAAAATAAGTGGTTCTGCCGCGCAAATAACCATGTCCGGACAAGTGGATTTAAAGCGTGAGACGCAAAATTTGCGAGTAAAGGTTATGCCTACCATAGGCGATAGTGTCTCGCTTTTGGCATTTGCTGCCGGGCCTGCAGTCGGGGCGGGAGTTTTTCTCGCCAATAAAATATTTCGCGATCCGCTCGATAAGTTGGTGTCGTTTGAATACAATGTCACCGGTAGTTGGGTCGACCCGAAAGTTGAAAAAGTCAACCAAGTAAAATATACCCCCCAATAATTTCAATTACTGAAAGCTGTTAAATGTCCGCCTACGATTCCACTCAAACTCGACTTGCTTCACAGCAGGGTGCCTTTAAAGTTGCCGCTGTGCAAATGGCATCCGGTCCCAAAGTCGCCGGCAACTTGAACGAAGCGCGCAGGCTGATAGAAAATGCCGCACAACAGGGTGCCAAGCTCGTTGTGCTGCCGGAATTTTTTGCCATCATGGGGATGAAAGAAACCGATATGGTTGCCGTGCGAGAACAGCCGAACAGCGGGCAAATCCAGCCTTTCCTGAGTGAAATTTCGCGCAAGCATAAAATATGGCTGGTTGGAGGCTCTATTCCGATAGTGGCAGATGCGCCGAACAAGGTGCGCGATTGCTGTCTTGTCTACAACGAGCTTGGTGAACAGGTTGCGCGTTACGACAAGATACATTTGTTCAACCTTGATCTCGGCAACGAGCATTATCATGAAGCCGATACAATTGAAGCAGGGAATCAAGTGGTCGTTGTGGATAGCCCGTTCGGACGCATCGGGCTGTCAGTTTGTTATGATCTGCGCTTCCCGGAATTGTTCCGCGCGATGAGAGATGTGGACATTATTGTATTGCCGGCGGCATTTACTGCCACGACCGGTAAGGTACATTGGGAGCCGCTGGTGCGCGCCCGTGCCATCGAAAATTTAAGTTATATTATTGCGCCGGCACAGGGTGGTTACCATGTGAATGGGCGCGAAACACATGGCCACAGCATGATCGTCGATCCCTGGGGGAGAATACTGGATGAGTTGCCAAGGGGATCCGGTGTCGTCATGGCTGAAGTTAATCGCAGTTATCAAACAAGTTTGCGCTCCAGTTTGCCCGCGTTGTCGCACCGCACTCTGGCCTGTCATCCGAACGGTAAAACATCCAAATGAGCAGTGACACTTTAGATTTGGCAAGACGATCATTGCTCACCGCACATGGTTTGGATGTAAATGACCTCGCCGGCGTTTTTGGAAAAATGATGGCTCATCGCGTTGATTACGCCGATTTGTATTTTCAATACGGACGCGCAGAGAGTTGGTCACTGGAAGAGGGCATCGTTAAATCCGGCAGCTTTAGTATTGACCAGGGTGTGGGCGTGCGCGCCGTGAGCGGCGAAAAAACGGCCTTCGCTTATTCTGATGACATCAGTTTGGTCGCGTTGGAAGCGGCGGCGCTGGCGACACGTGCAATTGCGCGTCAGGGAAAAAAACAAACTATCCCGTTGTTGAAAGAAGGCAAGGCGCACGATCTGTACTTGCCGCATGATCCGATTGCCAGTCTTGATGCGGCGAGTAAAGTTGCACTGCTGGAACGTTTGGAAAAATTTGCCCGCGCACTTGATCCCCGCGTCACACAAGTAATGGCGGGGCTGGCGGGCGAGTATGAGCTTGTGCTGGTGGCACGCAGCGATGGAATGCTCAACGCCGACATTCGTCCCCTGGTGCGGCTATCGTTGCAAGTTATTGTCGAAAGTAATGGCAAGCGTGAACAAGGATCGGCGGGTGGTGGCGGGCGTTTTGATTACGCATATTTCAACGACGAAGTGTTGCAGCGTTACGCCAAAGAAGCCGTACATCAGGCAACCGTTGCACTTGATGCCCGTCCCGCACCAGCGGGCAGCATGACCGTTGTATTGGGTTCCGGCTGGCCGGGAATTTTGCTGCATGAGGCTGTCGGACACGGTTTGGAAGGCGACTTCAATCGTAAAGGTAGCTCGGCTTTTTCCGGCAGAGTCGGCGAGCGCGTTGCGGCAAAAGGCGTGACTGTGGTGGACGACGGCACCATCAAAGACCGGCGCGGCTCGCTTAATATGGACGACGAAGGCAACCCGACACAGCGTACCGTACTGATCGAAGACGGCATTCTGCGCGGCTATCTTCAAGATACGATGAACGCACGCTTAATGGGAGTACCTGTTACGGGCAATGCACGGCGCGAATCGTTTGCGCATTTGCCCATTCCGCGTATGACCAACACCATGATGATGAACGGCGACAAGACCCGCGACGAGATCATCGCCTCTGTTAAACACGGCTTGTATGCGGCCAACTTCGGCGGCGGACAAGTGGATATCACCAGCGGTAAGTTTGTGTTCTCCACCACCGAGGCCTATATGATCGAAGATGGCAAGATCACTTATCCGGTCAAAGGGGCGACGCTGATAGGTAATGGTCCGGAAGCGTTGACTCAAGTATCAATGGTTGGTAATGATTTGGCGCTTGACTCCGGTGTCGGCACTTGCGGCAAAGAAGGTCAGAGCGTGCCGGTTGGGGTAGGGCAACCGACAGTGCGAATCGAAGGGCTTATCGTGGGCGGGACTGCGTAGGGTGGACAAATCTTAGCCCGTCCTGCGGTATAATTCGCGCCGTTATGCAGATACTCCGTGGACTTCATTCTCCTGATAACCAGCCTATTGCACTGACCATCGGTAATTTTGATGGCGTGCATCTTGGACATCAGGCATTAATTGAACAATTGCAACTCGCTGCAAGGAAGAGCGGCTTGGCGACTGCCGCTATTGTGTTCGAGCCGCACCCGCGCGAATTTTTTACGCCGGAACAGGCACCGGCGCGGCTCACCAATCTGCGCGAAAAGCTGGAGAGGTTTGCCGTGCTCGGATTGGATCGAGTTCATGTCTGTCGTTTTGATCAGAAGCTGGCGAGTACCAGTGCGGCCGACTTTATCAAAGCGCTCTACAACAATTTAGCAGCAAGGCATGTGCTCATTGGTGACGACTTTCGTTTTGGAAACGCGCGCGGGGGCGACTTTGCGCTGATGGAAAAAATGGGGCAACAACAGGGCGTCGCGGTAAAATCCATGGGCAGCCTTTTGCAAGATGGTATACGCATTTCCAGCACGGCAGTCAGACTTGCCTTAAGTGAAGGAAATTTACATTTGGCTAAACGCTATCTGGGGCGTCCTTACAGCATAAGCGGGCACGTGGAGCATGGTGAAAAAATTGGGCGCAAGCTGGGTTTTCCCACTGCCAATATACGGTTCAAGCACAATCGTGCGCCGATGCGGGGAGTTTTCGTGGTGCGCGTGCGCATCGAAGATAGCGGCTACTGTGAAGGTGTGGCAAGCTTGGGGCTGCGGCCAACCGTGGTGCTAAACGGTAATCCGGTACTGGAAGTACACCTGTTCGATTTTGAGCGGGAACTGTATGGCAAACATCTGCATGTGGATTTTTTGCACAAACTGCGCGATGAAGTGAAATTCTCCGGTTTGGAAAGTTTAACGAAACAAATTTCGCTCGATGTCGAGCATGCGAAAGACTGGTTTATACAAAATGGCAACTGAGTACAAAGACACCCTTAATCTTCCCGATACAACTTTTCCAATGCGCGGTGACCTTGCCAAGCGCGAGCCGCAGATGCTGGCGCAATGGCAGGAAAAAAAGCGCTATCAGCGCATTCGAGCTGCAAGCAAAGGGCGTGCAAAATTCGTTCTGCATGATGGCCCGCCCTATGCGAATGGTGACATTCATATTGGCCATGCGGTAAATAAAATCCTCAAGGACATTATTGTCAAAAGCAAAACATTGAGCGGTTTTGATGCACCTTACGTACCGGGTTGGGATTGCCACGGTCTGCCAATTGAGCTGCAAGTTGAGAAAAAGCACGGCAAAGCGATTCCGCCCGCGCAGTTCCGAGAATTGTGCCGAGCCTATGCCAAGGAGCAGATCGAACGCCAGAAAAAAGATTTCATTCGGCTTGGCGTATTGGGCGATTGGGATAATCCTTACCTGACGATGGACTTTAAAACCGAGGCCGAAATTGTGCGCGCACTTGGCAAGATTTACGAGCGCGGATATTTGTATCAGGGGCGCAAGCCGGTGAACTGGTGTCTGGACTGTCAGTCGGCATTGGCCGAGGCAGAAGTGGAATATGAAGATAAAGTATCCCCCGCGATTGATGTCGGTTTTGAAGTGCAAGACAAAGCAGCAGTCGCGAAAGCATTTGGTATCGGGCATCTCCCGGTTGATGCAAAAGTTTATGCGGTAATCTGGACGACCACACCGTGGACGCTACCCGCAAACCAGGCAGTGAGTGTCCACCCCGAATTGCAATACGACCTGATTAAAACCGAAAAGGGTTATTTGATATTGGCGTTTGATTTGGCCGAGACCACTTTGAGCCGTTGCCTGTTGGCAGGAAGCAATGACAGAGGTGATGGCACGGCTGCCACTTGTTATGGTGCTGTTCTTGAAGGTTTGCAGTTGTTGCACCCCTTCAATGACCGCACGGTGCCGATTATTTGCGGTGAGCATGTAACGCTGGAAGCGGGTACAGGTTTGGTACACACTGCTCCGGCACATGGTTTGGACGATTATTTTGTCGGTCAAAAATATAATTTGCCCAACGATAACCCGGTGGGTGACGACGGTAAATTCATTTCCACAACACCTGACGTCGGCGGCGTGCCGCTGGCCGGTGTGTTCGTGTGGAAGGGCAATGACATCGTGCTGCAAGCCTTGGAGGCCAGCGGGCATCTCTTGCATCAGGAAAAACTCAAACACAGTTATCCGCATTGCTGGCGGCACAAGACCCCGATCATTTTCCGCTCCACACCGCAATGGTTTATCGGTATGGAGCAACACGCGCAAGCCGGGGGTGAGCAGTTGCGCACACTGGCAAATCAAGCCGTAGCGACTACAAAATTCTTCCCCGCTTGGGGGCAGGCGCGCCTCGAAGCAATGATTAAAAATCGCCCCGACTGGTGCGTGTCGCGCCAGCGTAACTGGGGCGTGCCAATGACTTTCTTCGTGCACAAAGAAACTATGGCCTTGCATCCGCGCACACCGGAATTGTTGGAACAAGTGGCCAAACGCATTGAGCAGCAAGGTATAGAAGCGTGGTTCGCATTGGATGCACAAGAATTGCTCGGAACAGATGCGGCGCACTATCGTAAACTTTCCGATACGCTGGATGTATGGTTCGATTCAGGTGTGACTCATGCAGCGGTATTGGCGCTACGCGGCGAATTAAAGTTTCCGGCGGATTTGTATCTGGAAGGTTCGGATCAGCATCGTGGTTGGTTCCAATCTTCTCTCCTGACTTCCTGTGCCATCAATGACCGTGCGCCTTATGATGCATTGCTCACACACGGTTTTGTGGTGGACGGGCAGGGGCACAAGATGTCCAAGTCCAAGGGTAATGTCATCGCCCCGCAAAAGATTCTGGATACGCTGGGCGCCGATATTTTGCGCCTGTGGGTTGCTTCCACCGACTATTCCGGCGAGTTGACCATCTCCGACGAAATTTTAAAACGTGTGGTGGAAGGTTATCGCCGCATCCGCAATACCTTGCGTTTTCTGTTGGCGAATATCGCCGACTACGACCATGCCAAACATGCGTTGCCGGTGGAGCAATGGTTGGAGATTGACCGTTATGCTTTGGCTTTGGCGCACAAGTTGCAAGACGAAGTAAAGGCTGATTACGAGCATTATGAGTTTCATCTGATTGCACAAAAATTGCAGGCATTCTGTTCGGAAGAGTTGGGCGGTTTCTACCTCGATATTCTGAAAGATCGTCTCTACACCGCCGGTGGCGATTCGCTTGCGCGTCGTTCGGCCCAAAATGCGCTGTATCACATCACTCATAGTTTAGTGCGCTTGATGTCTCCTGTACTGTCGTTTACGGGAGAAGAAGTATGGGCGGTATTAAGTGGCAAAGAAGATGTAAGTGTGTTTGAAGAGCAGTGGTATGAGTTGCCAGACGCTTGTTTGGATGCCGCGCTGGTCAGTTCATGGCGTGATATTCGTAATGTGCGCGAACTGGTGAATAAAAAATTGGAAGAACAACGTGCGGCAGGAGCAATCGGCTCGGCGCTGCAAGCAGAAGTGGATGTATTCGCCAATAAAGACACCTATGAGTTATTGTCCAGACTTAAGGATGATCTTCGTTTCGTATTCATCACCTCGCGTGCCAGTGTGCATCTGTGCGAAGAGGGCGGGATCGAAATCGAGGTCACCCCAAGTAAGCACACCAAATGTGACCGCTGCTGGCATTACCGTGAAGACGTGGGCAGCGATAGCGCGCATCCAACTTTGTGCGGTCGCTGTGTAAGCAATTTATTTGGTTCCGGCGAAGAGCGTCGTTATGCCTAACATTTCCGAGACAGTGCCGCCGGTCGGCAACTCCCGGTTGATAAAATGGCTGGGCGCGAGTGTATTGGTAGTCGTACTCGACCAGCTAACAAAGTCGTGGATCAGTAGCCATTTAGCCTACGGTGAAAGCTATACCGTGAGCGGTTTTTTCAATCTGGTGTTGTGGCATAACACAGGAGCATCGTTCAGTATGTTGAGTGAGGCGAGCGGTTGGCAACGCTGGCTGTTTAGCGGGATTGCCACTGTTGCTGCCGTCTGGATCATATGGCTGTTGCGTAAACATCAACACAAAAAATTATTTTGCCTCGCATTGATATTTATTCTCGGCGGTGCGGTGGGCAATTTGCTCGATCGTCTTCTTTACGGCTATGTGGTGGACTTCCTCGATTTTCATTGGCATGAGAGTCACTTCGCCGCATTCAATGTGGCGGACAGCGCGATCAATGTCGGTGCGGCATTGCTGTTGTGGGATAGCTTCATGAATAATCCCGAGAAGAAAGATGGAGCCAATAATGAAACTGCTGCTAGCTAATCCGCGCGGTTTTTGTGCCGGAGTAGACCGCGCCATCGAGATAGTCGAGCGTGCTCTTGCTTTGCATGGTGCACCAATCTATGTGCGCCACGAAGTTGTACATAATAAATTTGTGGTAGAAGGCTTGCGCGCAAAGGGCGCGGTATTCATCGAAGATTTGAATGATGTGCCGGAAAAAAGCATTCTCATTTTCAGCGCACATGGTGTGCCGCAATCGGTAAGGCGCGAGGCAGAAGCGCGCGGACTGACTGTATTCGATGCTACCTGCCCATTAGTTACCAAAGTACATATTGAAGTCTCGCGTATGCGCGAACAGGGCAAAGAGATCATTATGATTGGCCACGCGGGGCACCCCGAAGTGGAAGGCACCATAGGCCAGAGTAACGGCGGCATGTATTTGGTCGAATCCCCTGCCGATGTATCAAAACTCAAAGTAATTGACGAAAACCGTCTGTCTTTCGTGACTCAGACCACATTATCAGTGGACGACGCGAGTAGCATTATCGCGGCGCTCAAAGCCCGCTTTCCCCTCATCACCGGACCGAAGAAAGACGACATCTGCTACGCAACACAAAATCGCCAGGATGCTGTCAAGTTGCTTGCACAACAATGCGATCTGGTGATCGTGGTCGGTTCACCGAATAGTTCAAATTCCAATCGTTTGCGTGAAGTCGCGGACAATTTAAAAGTAGACGCCTATTTGGTTGACGAGGCCTGCGAACTGAAAGCTGAATGGTTAGTCGGCAAGAAAAATATAGGTGTCACTGCAGGAGCTTCCGCCCCCGAGGTGCTGGTTGAGAACGTGGTTAAACGCCTAAGAGAACTGGGCGTGCAGAGCGTAAGCGAGCTAAATGGCATCCTGGAAAATGTCGTGTTTCCGCTGCCAAAAGCGCTATCTCGGGTTGAGTGAATTCCTGCCATTTGTCTGTTTGAAATAGTCTTTTCACCGTTTGTCTTGCCTCGTTCGCCATCTGTCAGATGCCAGTGGCATTGTAGAATCCAAAAATCTAGTATCCATTTAACCAAATAGGGAGCGTGACTATGAAGCGCAATAACGGTTTTA
>Ga0182030_10005749_pt1 | contig 26265 bp, 27 predicted proteins | sample 812S3MmetaG_FD_121299 | JGI IMG/M metagenome (GOLD analysis project Ga0182030, IMG submission 121299) | Permafrost microbial communities from Stordalen Mire, Sweden - 812S3M metaG (Illumina Assembly) | ecosystem: Environmental > Terrestrial > Soil > Wetlands > Permafrost | place: Sweden...
CGAGAGGAAAAAGGCGACCTCAGCGCAGATCGCCCTTGCGTGGCTGCTGGCCCAGAAGCCGTGGATTGTTCCAATTCCCGGCACCACGAAGCTGAATCGTCTGGACGAGAACATCGAAGCAGTCTCAGTCGAACTCACTACAGATGATCTCCATGACATCGATACAGCCGCCTCCGTGATCACGGTGCATGGGGCTCGCTATCCTGAAAAGTTGGAGAAAATGACCGGTCGTTGATCTGAGAATGTGTTCTCCAAGGAGTGATGGCCTTCTTGAAACGTGCACGTCGTTCGGCGACGAGTCCTTGATCGTCATTTTTCAAAAACTGCCAGTAGATTTGCCAGTAAAAATTCGTTGATAGTACCCGGTCAGTAATTCAGGATTAAGCTTGATTACCTCTGAAAATGAGGCAATTTACCCCTGAAAAGTGCTCGTTTTACGTGCGAGCCCTACCTCCGGAGCCAGCCAGTCAAGTCATTGTGGACGAAGTGGTTGCGCTTTGGAATTTCGCTAAAAACCTCCAGATGGGCCTATTTTTGGGCCCAGTTGGGGTGTTTTTCGTGGTAGTCGCGCACTATCCCGCCGCTAATCCGGCAGGAGTCGCACACTACCCGTTAACGAGAAGTATGGCTCGCTCGGTAGACTCACAACCTTAGGAGTCACCGTGAAAGAGCGATATAAAATGTTTAAGCGTGAAGGCGGGATTTACTACGCCCGCGACACTGTCACGCTGGGAAAGCAAAGCCTCGGCACCACCGACCGCGTGCAAGCGGCCCGTTTACTTGCCGCCAAGAACCAGGCCGTCGATCCGCCCGTTGTAACTCTCCTGCGGTTCCTGGATGCAGTTGGTCGTCATGAGAATCGCGCCCGGAAATTTGGCGAATTCAACCTTCTGGTCCTGCCAGGCGCCGCCGTAGTTGCCGACGAGATGCGGATAGGCCTTGAGCTTGGGATAGCCGTGGCCCGGTAACATTTCGCCGTGTGTGTAGATATTGATTCCCTTCCCCTGCGTCTGGATGAGGAGCTTTTCCAGGTCCTTGAGATCATGACCGGAAACAAGGATCGCCTTGCCTTTAAGGGGTTCGATGCGAACGGGCGTGGGAACGGGATGACCATAGGCGCCGGTGTGGGCCCCATCGAGCAGTTCCATGACGCCAAGATTCACCTCTCCGCAGCGCAGGCAAAATCCCAGCAAACCATCGACACTGAGGTCACCATCGGCGAGATAGCAGAGAGCATCGCGAAAAAAGGCATAAGCATTCTCGGATTCGTGCCCAAGAACGAGAGCGTGATCGGCATAAGCCGCCGCGCCTTTCAGTCCGTAGACAAGCAATTCCTGCAATCCGCTGACATCCGCGCCGAATTGATCGCGTCCGAAAAGGACCGAGACCATCGTGCCTTGTCGGGCTAGCCCTGCGAGGTCTTGCGCCGGAATCCAAGCAGCCGGTCCCTTGATTACCTCCGGCGTCACACCCGCCTTTTTTGCGCTGGTTTCGTAGAGGTCTTTGGCCACATCGCGCATTTCGGAAGCCCGGCGGATAACCTTCTCAATCGCCAGGTCATCGAAATTCACGTTCGTTACAGTTACAAAAAGGGCTTCGAGAATAAATTGGTCGAACTTCCGGACTGACGCGCCGAGCCGTGCCGCACGCGCTGCATATTGGGCGATTCCCTTGGCGGCGTGAACCAGTAGGTCCTGCAGACAGGCGGTTTCGTCGCTCTTACCGCAGGTACCGACGGTCGTGCAGCCGGTTCCCTTGGAGGTTTGTTCACATTGAAAGCAAAACATAATGGTGAGTCTTTTGTTGGGTTGATTTTTGGTTAGTGCACCTCCTTTCTAGCTGCCGCACGGGGTTCCACGCTTTGACCTGGATCAATTTTTTTCAACTTCCTGTTTTCATTTCGAATCAGACGTAGAGAGTGGCGCGACCCGGATCAACCCCTTTGGGCCTTGACCTCGCTCTTCTCTTGCCGTTCAATTTATCCTTTTGTACATGAAATTATTTCATCATTTGGCTGCGCCTATTTTAGTTGCGCTTATGGCTTTCGTCTTAATCGGCGCGGAAGCTGCCCCTCTAAAAGCATCCGCCGACACTTCATATGAGCAGCGCCTTACCCGGCTTGAACAACTGGCGCAACAGAATCAGGCCCCGAACTCAAACATCAATTCCGGCGACAACGCATGGATGCTCACGAGTTCGGCGCTGGTGCTGATGATGACCGCGCCGGGGTTGATCCTTTTTTACGGCGGCCTGGTGCGCAGCAAGAACGTGCTCGCCACGATGATGCACAGCTTGATCCTCATGGCGCTGGTCTCCATGTTATGGATGATTTTCGGTTACAGCATGGCGTTCGCGCCGGGCAATGCGTTTGTTGGCAATCCGCTCACCTATTTCATGTTGAACGGCGTGGGCGGCGCGCCGAATCCTGATTACGCAGGCACGGTACCGCAGCAGACGTTCATGCTCTTCCAGATGATGTTCGCCATCATCACGCCCGCGCTTATCAGCGGCGCGGTGGCGGAAAGGATCAAGTTCAAGGGATATGTCCTGTTTATATTGCTTTGGACCACGGTGGTTTATTTTCCGTTGTGCCACATGGTCTGGGGCAGAGGCGGCTATTTCAACTGGTCGCTCGGCGGAAAAATTCCGGTGTTGGATTTCGCCGGCGGCACGGTGGTGCATTTGAGTTCCGGCGTCTCCGCGCTCGTGTGCGCCATCATGCTCGGAAGACGCGCCGGCTATCCGCACGAATTGATGATGCCGCACAACGTGGTCCTCTCGCTCATCGGCACGGGGCTGCTTTGGGTGGGATGGTTTGGCTTCAACGCGGGCAGCGCGCTCAACGCCGGTTCGCTCGCCACGAGCGCGTTTGCCGCGACCCATTTTTCGGCTGCCGCCGGCGCGTTGGGCTGGGCATTGGTGGAATACTGGAACAAGGGCAAAGCCAGCGTGCTCGGCGCGGCGTCGGGCATGGTCGCCGGTCTGGCCACCATCACGCCCGCGTCAGGATTCGTTTCCGTGCCGTCCGCGTTTTGCATCGGGCTGGCCGGGGGCGGGATCTGTTACTTTGCCGCGATAAAATTAAAAGCGCGATTCACTTATGACGATTCGCTGGACGTTTTCGGCGTACACGGCGTCGGCAGCACGATCGGCCTGTTGATGCTTGGCTGGCTGGCCAGCGCGACGGTCAATCCAGCCATCGCCTCCACGTTCCAAGTCAATGGTGTTGTTGTATCGCTGGCGGGGGGGCTGTCCCAGTTTGGCAATCAAGCCGTAGCCGTGCTGTTCACGGCAGTCTACGCCGGAGCCACCACATTCATCCTTTTCAAAACGGTTGATGCCCTCATCGGCCTGCGGGTGGATGTTGAAGATGAACACCTGGGTCTGGACCTCACTCAGCACGGCGAAAGCGCTTACAACGAATAATGAGGCGTCGACGGCGAGCTGAAAATCCAGAGCTAAATTAAATCATTCCCCCCAGATTGCGCCGCAGCAGCGCGCTCAATTTGGCCGGAGAAAGCACCGTGACGGCTTTGCCTTTGACCGCGATCAGCTTTTGTTCGCGGAATTTGGCGAGCGTGCGGGAAAAAGTTTCGCTCACGGTGCCGAGTTCCGCCGCCAGCACGCGCTTGGTCATGGTCAGCTCGATTTTCACCGGCGATTCGCTCCGCGGGTCCGCGCACCGCTTGACCAGCCAGTTGGCGAGACGCGTTTCCACGTCCTTGAGCGTGAGGTCTTCGAGTTGGGCGACCAGCACGCGCAAATGGCTGCTCATCGAACCGAGCATTCGCAACGCCAGTTCAGGGTGACGCTTGACCAGGGCGAGAACCCCGTCCTTTTGCACCAGCAACACCTGCGTCGGCTCCAGCGCGCGCGCATCGGCGGGATAGCCGGTCGCAGTCGCCAGCGTAGCTTCGGCGAACGATTCGCCTGCGCGGAAAATGTGGATGATTTGCTCCTTACCCGTTGCGTTAACGCGATGGACATTCACAGCGCCTTGTTGGACGACGTAAAATCCAATCGCCGGATCGCCTTCATGAAAAAGGTAATCACCTTTCTCCAACGATTTCAAAACCGTGACATCCGCGATGTTTTCCAAATCCAATTGAGGCAGGCCGGTGAAAAGCTGACAACTTCTCAGCATGTTCAGCACGGCGATCATCTTGAATTTGGCGAGCGTGGTGGACATGAGGCAACCAATTCAAACACTCTCGCGCCACAAGTAAACAATCCAATCGCTTCCCTTGCCGCGCTCAATCTTTGACTCAAACCCTTCACCGCTCAGTTTCTCGATCAGAGGTGAGGGCAAAAACGGCGCGACGACAATAATCCCCTGGTCCGATTTAAGCACATCTACGCGCTTGCGAATCTCCGAGCATGGCTCAATGCCCTTGCGGATAAGACTGCGCACATCGAAACGCTTGAATTGGCTAAGCGGTAACATATTCAATGATTAGGGCGGTTCGTCAGAATTTTTTTTGCTGCCTCAACCCCGGAGGCGATACGTTCCTCTGTCACGGGAGACGAGCCTTTACGAATACCCAGTTTGTGCAATTCGAGATGATCAAATTTTTGAAAACCAGCACATTTGAGCGTATGTGCGGCGCAATTCAGCGGACAGCCATCAATCACCAGAATATGTTCCGCTTTTTCTGCCTTTAAAACCAGGCTTTTGACCCGCCCGCCGATACCGGCAAGACAGGACATTTCTGCCTCGCCCTCCCGCGTAATCTGGCGCGCGACACAGTCGGCGATTTCGCCAGCGTCGGAGCAGCCGGAGCAAGCATAGACCACGGTGGCTGTTTTGTCCGGTATGAGAGAACCGTGGGTGTCGCTATTCATAATACTTTTAGTTTCCTATCGGACGATCATCGCCCTGTTCAACGAAAACAGATTTGATTTAGGTCAAACAATCTTCACTTTCATTCACGGTTGTGAATCAGTCAAAAACTTGACTTGCATCAATGCGCCTGACCTTTGATGTGCAAAAATAACGGCATGAAAAGGACTGCTGAAAAAAACACGCAGGAAACCAAGCCGGTGGATTTCGCCAGCAAGCGAATGAACCGCGAATGGGAAATGATGGAAGTGATGGTTCGCATCGATTGCCGCGACCACCATGCTCCGATGAACGGAACTTGTGTCGAATGCCAACAATTTTTGGACTACGCCAACATGCGTTTGGAACGCTGCCGATTCGGCGCAAAAAAGCCGACATGCGCGAATTGCCCAGTTCATTGTTATCAACCCGCGCGACGCGACCAAGTCAAGCTGGTGATGCGTTACGCCGGGCCGCGCATGATGTGGGAACATCCCATCATGAGCCTGGGCCACTGGCTGGATGGCTTCAGAAGAGCGCCAGAGATCGAAATCAAAAAGCCCAACTCAACCTCGTTTTCTTCCCCGTAGAGGGTAGGAGAAAGGAGAGAAAGGTAGACGCGTGGGTCGGCTTTTCTTCCAGCCCCGCGCCGGCCTTTCTTGGCCGCGTTTTCAATGACCAGAAAGCCCTCTTCAATCCACTTGCCGCATAATTCCCGCCCTTGCCGGGGCGAAAGCCCGAGATAGGTGGCAAGTTCTGTCGCCGTGATAATTCTGCTTTTCATGAAGAGTCCAAGGGCTTGTCGTTGCAAGGGGCGCAATTTGCGAAGTAAGGCTTCTTTATTATCGTGCTGTGACGATAGGCCGATGGACTCCGCACGAGCACAGACCTTGGTGAAGGCATCGGCCAACATCAGATCAAAAGTAATGACACGAACCTTCGAGGGCCTCGATTATCAGAATCTTTGCCGGCCAAAATGCTGACAAATCTGCTGGAAGGGTGGGTCGAATTATTGCCATGAATGCAGGTCCACCCTGTCCGCCCTTTTGCCAGTCAAATGGCCCGTGGGACGACGAGAACCGGGGAAATCCTCCTTACGCTCGAGCGCTGACGCATGATACGCTCATCAAGGAAACGATGATCTTCCATTTCAAGAGCTCTTGCCTGGCTGGACGTCCAACTCCGGGCATTGCCATACGCAGTTTATAAGGTATATAGGCTAATTAGGATTTTCAAGGCTAACGCTTTCCTGCGGGAAGGTGGTAAAAAAAGGGGGTGAACAATTTATCAAGGAAAGAACAGTACCTTCGCGGTCCGGCCATGCCCCTTCTCAACAGTGGAAACTGGAACCCGGACCTTCACCCGCGCGATTCGAATGGCGAATTCATTTATACTGACGGAGGCTTGCATGGGAGGTCTCCGTCGGCTAAAGCTAACTGGGGTGGGGGCGGACCGCTGAAGGTTGGAGATGCGTTCATCGACCTTATATTGTCAACAACTTACGGGAGAATCGCACTGAATTCTCCCGGAAACCCAAGCATCAATCTGTTGGACTTCTATACCGACATGATAGACAAGGATACCGCGCTACGTGGAACCTTTCCACAAGATACCCTATTTTGTTATAGCGGCACAAAATATCCAGAATTGAACGGCACCACCATGTCAGCACATGAACTCAATTATTTGGGGTTTGGTGATGCTATGGCAGCTTATGGAGTTCCATCCAGCTTAGTCGATCCACTTACCACACTTTATTGGGATGGTTTCTCGGGCAATACAGACCCGATAACATCCAACGTGTATACCGCCACGCAGGCTGGTTATAATGCATTCAATAATAATGTAGCGCCCCATTAGGTATGGCTTTGATCAAACTAGTCTCCATTGTTTCACTTGCTGTAGTGGCCATCTGTCTTGTAATGAGATATATGCTAAGCTATTGGATTGGTTATTATGAAGGCTCATATTCACCATTAGCCTATAGGGATGTTTTGATGCCATTCGTCGGGATTATTGCATCAATTTTAATCGCGATGGTCTGGTTCCTGTCCCTAATTTGGAAAAAGCATCGCTTGTGGACAACCGGGATGATAATCGGGTTTATTGTTTTAATAGGCCTTGAACGATTAGCGCCTTACCCTCGTGACATGATTGCCTATGGTCTGCGGGATCGGCTAACGCATGACCAAAGCTTGGATGAACTGCGACGTTTTGCGAGAGAGTTGGAGAAGATGCCTCCATCTGGAAATAACAAGTCATTTACGAAAGAGGATTTAGCCAATACAGATTTAAGAAAGACATACCCTTTCCTTTCCTGGTCAGAAGGTGCTTCCGCCCAAGAAACGGACGGTGTAGCGGAGGTGCGTTGGGGAGGTTTTATTGGTCATTGGGGCTTTAATGTGGCGATCAACGGAGCAAAGTTAGACTTACCATCAAGTCCAAATAGTAAGGCACTTCGAATAAGCAATGATATATTTGTTATTTCAGAAGCCGATTGAAAAGTCGGCTTACGAGTTGTCGGCTACTCCTAGCCGTGGCAGAGGAAGGCCGATCGTTTATCATGGGGACACCTCCTAATTCCCAAACTTACGTCGCCCCGACCGGACAAACATTTTTGGCCCCCGCAGGCACAAACCTCCAAGCAATATACAACACCGGCATAAGCAACGGTCCTATAATATTTCCGCAGGGCAAAAGGCGATCGGCCAGTATGGGGCGTACGATTTTCAGAGAAATGGGGATTCTAAAATGCGAATCAGGGATCATATCTTTGCTGTTATAGGGGCAATTTTGATAACCACATTGTTGGCCTCAACATTTGGCGTATCGCTCTATTGGCTAGACGATTACGCCTTCAGCAACATGAATGAGTTGGCAAATCTCGTTGAGATATCCAGTCCCAATAAAAGCATTGTGGTTGATTCATATAATATCTATGGCAGCGCAGTCAGCCCCAACTTAACGCAGGTACTCATTCGGCCTCGGAGTGAGCGATTTGATTCAGAGCACGACTTTTGTCTTTTTAGTATCGACGGATTGGAAAAGACAAAGATTACGTGGGTTAGTGACACGCAACTTGATATTCAATACCAGCCTGGCGTGGTTTACAAGGCTGCCACCGAATGGAATGGCATAAGCGTGACGTACTCGGAAATAAAATAAGGCACCCCATGGAGACGGTGAATAAGCGCCGTGGAAAATCACCGTCAGGCACCCGATGCCCTGCGAATAAAAATGCTGACAAATCTGCTGGCAGTTTGGGTCGAATTGTTGCCATGAATGCAGGCCCACCCTGTCCGCTTTTTTTCAAGTCGTTTATAGCGTCGCTGATAAGTTTTCCACTTTTGAGATGTCAAATGTCAAAAGGACCAGCGCATAGCGATAGCGTCTACTCCACATATCTTTCCAAGACGGTGAGCAAATCCCGCAATTTCTTGTGGCCCTCCTTGGGATCGGACGCTCCGGCAATGCATTCATGGGTATGCTGATGAATGACCACCTCGGCAAAAGACTTGAGAGCCTTGCGGGCAGAGACGATTTGAGTCAGGACATCGACGCAATCGAGGTCGTCGCGTACCATCTGCTCGACCGATTGCAACTGGCCAATGACTTTCCGCAATCGAATTTCGAGCGACCTCTTCTGTTGGGAACCGTGAACGTGTTTGGAAAGCGTGGCCATCCGCCGACCATAGGCCGTAATTACGCGTTTGGAAAGTTCATGCTTGGATATAAGGGTGGTGGGGGCATAGTCCTCCGATGAATAGCTTCCAGGATTTGGCGCGGCAAGGAGCGCCGCACGCCTGGTTTTATATTCCCGCGGCCATTTTGCTTGGGGCCCTGCATGGGCTGGAACCGGGGCATTCCAAGACAATGATGGCGGCTTTCATTATCGGGATTCGCGGCACGGTTTTGCAAGCCGCGCTCCTGGGTCTCTGCGCGGCTTTCTCGCACAGTCTTGTCATTTGGCTGCTCGCGGCCGCCGCACTCCATTATGGAAGCCAATTGAATGCCGAGTCCACCGAACCCTATTTCCAATTGGCATCGGCTGTCGTGATCCTCGGCCTTGCCTCATGGATGGCGTGGAGGACCCACCGGGACATCAAGGCCGAGGCCCGGCAGGGGCGCCGTCACCATCACGATCACGGCGAACATTCCGAAGAGGGTATTTGGGTTCAGACCGGGCATGGATCGATCAACGTCGAAGTTTTCGAGGAAGGTGTGCCCCCGGTCTTCCGGCTGAGATTTTATGATCATGGAGTTCCGACAAAACTACCGGAGGCCCAGACAGTCTCCTTGGAAACCCTGCGCTTGGATGGAACGATCCAAGTTTTCACGTTTAGCCCCAAGGAGGGTTTCTTGGAATCGAAGGACACCATTCCAGAACCGCATGAGTTTACTCAAACCGTGCGGCTGTCCCATGGCGATCACGCTCATAGTTATGTCGTTGAGTTTGCTGAAGGCCATTCCCACTTCCATGAGGCGGGGGGTGAGGGCTATCAGGATGCGCATGAACTCGCCCACGCCACCGAAATCGAAAAGCGGTTTGCCAACCGAACCGTCACCAACGGTCAGATCGCTCTTTTCGGACTTACCGGCGGGCTCTTGCCCTGCCCGGCTGCTTTCACCATCGTGCTGGTGTGTCTTCAATTGAAGCGGTTCGCCTTGGGAGTTTTCATGGTACTCGCTTTCAGCGCGGGCCTGGCGTTCACGCTTGTTGCCACGGGCGCGCTCGCGGCATGGAGTTTGCGTCATGCCGAAAAGCGATTCAGCGGGTTTGGGAAGATCGCCCGGAAACTCCCCTATCTTTCGAGCGCGATTTTGGCCTTGATGGCCCTTTATATCGGACTTCAGGGATGGCGGCATCTTGCCTCCGGTCACGCATAGCTTGCTGTCCTAAATTCGCCAAAGGCCGACTTTGAATTAACTTAACGCCATGACCACCGTTCTTCGCGTCGAAGGCATGAGTTGCCAGAATTGCGCCCGGCATGTCCGGGAGGCCATTCAGGGCCTTCCCGGAATCAGCTACGCGAGGGTTGATCTGGATAAAGCCGAGGCGGTGGTGAAATGGAAAAGTGACGGCACTTCCGAGGAGGAATTGCTCAAGGCCTTGGAAACGGCGGGTTATCCCAGCCATATTCTGAAAGGGCCTTCTTCGGGAAGCTCCGAAAGCGCGGGTTCCGGCTGGAAGTTCAACGTCATTCTCGGCAGCGCGGTGACGGTGCCGTTGATGGTAGCGGAATGGGGCTTCGGCCTGGGAAGTCAAACTTGGTTTTGCTGGGCGAGTTTCCTGCTGGTTTTGCCCGTGCAGGTGCTTTGCGGCGCACGATTTTACCGGGGCGCGTGGCAGCAGCTCAAAGTCGGACAATCCAACATGGATACGCTGGTGGCTCTCGGTTCCTCGGCGGCGTTTCTCTTCAGCGCCTACGGCCTTCTTTTCCCGTCCATGGTGGGCCACACCTATTTCATGGAAGCCGCCGCCATCATCACCCTGATTAGCGTTGGCCATTGGCTTGAGTCGATGGCAAGCAGCCGCGCCGCGCAGGCGGTTCGGCAACTCCTCACCCTGGCCCCGGCCACCGCCCGTCGATTGCGCGCCGATCAGACGGAGGAGGAAGCGCCTGTCGCCGCTCTCTTGCCCGGCGACTTGGTTGTCTTGCGTCCCGGCGACCGGATACCCATCGACGGCATCGTCAGCGAGGGCAGCAGCGCCGTGGATGAAAGCATGCTCACCGGCGAATCGATTTCCGTCGAGAAAACGCCGGGCAGCCTTCTTTACACCGGCACCGTGAATACAAACGGTCGCCTGGTTTGCCAGGTGCGGACGACGGGTGAAGCCACCGCGCTTTCCCAAATCATCGCGGTGGTGGAACGCGCCCAGAACAGCCGCGCCAATATTCAACGTCTGGCGGATCGCGTCAGCAGCGTCTTTGTCCCCCTCGTCATTCTTTGCGCGGCGGCAACGCTACTTGCATGGGGCTTGGGGTGGAACTCGTGGGAAAAAGGGATCATCAGCGCGGTAGCGGTGTTAATTGTGGCCTGTCCCTGCGCCATGGGCCTCGCCACACCCGCCGCCATCATGGCCGGGGCCAATGCGGGAGCCAAACGGGGCATTCTTATTCGTGACGGCGTTGCCCTCGAAAAAACAGGCAAGATCACGGCAGTCCTTTTTGATAAGACCGGAACCCTGACGGAAGGGAAACCGCAGGTACAGGAGCCTCCGCTTTATTTCACCGGCCGGCAAAAAGCTTTAGCCCTCGTCAACGCGATGGCGGGGCCAAGCCGTCATCCCCTCAGCCAGGCCCTTGCTGCCTATGCCAAGGCCGCCATGCCCATTACCGTTGAGAATTGGAGGGAGGAAAGCGGAAGCGGCGTCGTGGCGCAAGCGGAAGGTAAAACCGTCCGTTTGGGTTCGCTGACTTGGCTCAAGTCGAATGGAATCGATGCTTCCCAACTGCCGGAGGATGCTCCAGGCACTCGCTTGGGCTTGGCGGATGACGAAAAACTTCTGGCTGTTTTCACTTTGGAAGACTGCCTCAAAGAAAATGCCCGGCGCATCTTGGACGATCTCCACCGCCTCAATCTCGACGTTTACATGGTCTCGGGCGACCATGCGACTGTCGCTCAGCGAATCGGCAAGGCGTTGGGTCTTCAGGAGGATCACGTTTTCGCGGGCGTTCGTCCCGAAGGTAAGGTTGATGTCGTCAAGTCCCTCCAGGCCCAAGGCAAGCAGGTCGCCTTCGTTGGAGATGGCATCAACGACGCACCGGCTTTGACCCAGGCCGACCTCGGGATCGCCGTCAGTTTTGCCAGCGATATTGCGAAGGAATCGGCGGACATCATTTTGCTGAAAGCCGACCTGGAAGCGGTGCCCGAGGCGCTCCACCTGAGCCGCCGGACCCTCCTCACCATCCGGCAAAATCTCTTTTGGGCGTTTTTCTACAACATCGTCGCCGTTCCGATTGCCGCATTGGGATTTGCCTCGCCCATTCTATGCGCCGCCGCGATGGGCTTGTCGGATTTGTTCCTCGTGGGAAATTCCATCCGTTTATTGTCCTGGCGGCCACCCGCTGACTAATCGCCTATCGCTTTCTTTTGCCACTCCTGCCAGCGCTCCTTGCCTTTAAACAAGGGAAGGGAATCATTCACGGATTGGCTGTTTACCAGCAAAAAATCTTTGCCGAATAAATCAAGCGCTTCTGCCTTTGACAACGGAAAAGGAGGAGGTTCCGGCTCCGGCCCATAAAAGAAGAAGCCCACCAGTTTGCCTCCCGGTTGCAACAAATCAGACACGCGAGTCGCATAGCTCTTCCAGCGGTCGGGAGGCATGGCGCACAAAAATGTGCGCTCATAAATCAAGTCGAATGGCCGGTCAAACGGGTGCAAAAAGAAATCAGCCTGAAGGATGCGATGCCTATCGCGTTCTTCCAGCAGGGCTTGGGCGCGGGTGACCGCTGCCGGGGCAAAATCGATGCCGATCACGTCATGTCCATGAGAGAGAAAGACCTGCGCTTCGTAACCGGAACCGCAGCCTGGAACCAGAACCCGTCCTCGCGGCCCCCCTTTTTGCATATAGGAGAGCAAAGTCTGTGGCACGCCGTGGTAATCCCAAGGTGTTTTCCCCTCCTCATAGAGGTCATTCCAAAATTCAGGCTGGCACACGTCGCGACTGGTCATGACACTCCATTGTTAAAGTGCTTCCAACAAATTTCAAGGGGTTGGCGCGTGGGCGGTGTTTATTTCGATAGGGGCGGCACAACCTCCGTCTCACAAAAGAAAGTATCATACCATGAAAGCATTAGCTCTATCCTCTGTTGTCGCTGTTGGTCTGCTCTTTGCCGGGTCGGCACTGGCGGATAACGCAGTCTACAACAGCAAAACCACCCAGAACGTGTCGTCTGTGCCTGCGTCGGGCGGACCCTTCGACGGCTCCTACATTGGTTCCAAGGGTGGTGGTTCCTACTTGATCGGCCCCACCGTGGCTCAGGCCGGTAAGACGGATAAACGTGTGGCGTGCAGCAAGCCCATGGATTCGGCCACCTGCGCCATCCATTGCGGTTTGGCTAAGAACTAACTCACTTGTCGTCCATCTGCCGGGTTCCATACCCGGCGGATGGCGCGATCTCTCGCTTTTGAGCCGCACTTCTATAATCTCCAAACCGTCATGAATCCCGAACACGATCAGCGATTGAACGCCCTGTTGCGCGAGTGGCAACCGCAGGCCGATCTGCCGCCCCGCTTTGAATCGGAGGTCTGGCATCGAATCGCCTTGGCTCAGGAAAGGCGTTCCGATTTCTGGAGCTTGGACTGGCTTTTTCGGATCACGTGCCAGCCGAGGCTTGCCTTTGCCATCGTGGCGACGGCTGTTCTCCTGGGAACGGGCTTAGCCGCCTGGCAGGCCCAACGGAATTACCATCATGAGATGGCGGCTTCAAAGTCACGCTACATTCTTTCGGTCGATCCGTTTGCCAATACGCTTTTGACTTCGAACCCATGAAGCGGTTGGTCGTCATACTGGCCCTGGCCGTGTTGCTCGGCTCGGGAGCCTATTTCGTTTCCTACGGGGTTGCGCGTTGCACGTTTTGCCGGATGCCCGATGCTAACGATTCTTCAAGCTGGCTGCGTCAGGAATTTCATCTGAGCGATGCCCAGTATGCCCAGGTCAAAAAACTGGAGGCCGACTACCACCCCCATTGCCTCGTTATGTGTGATCAAATCAAGCAATCTCATCTGGCCCTGAAAAATCTCATCCTGGCCAATGGAGCCATGACCCCCGAGATAGAAACGGCCCTGCAAAAGGATGGCGCGGTCCAGCAAGAATGGCGTGAGGACATGTTGCGCCATTTTTATGAGGTCAGCCAGGCCATGCCTCCCGCGGAAGGAAAGCGGTATCTGCAAATCATGCAGGCGCAGACGCTCGAACCCGAAAAGATGTCCAATGAGATGGCCGTCCCGCACTGATCGCCCATGGACGAGGAAACACCAGAGGCGGACGTAGTGGCCATGCAGCGCCTTCAGGCGGGCGATGACTTGGCATTAAACGAGATCATGGGACGTTGGAAGCAGCCGCTGGCCAGCTATCTGTTGCGTCAGTTGGGAAACCACGAAGATGCCCTGGATTTAACCATGGAAACGTTCGTGCGCGTCTACGAAAGCCGCCATCGTTATGCGCCATCGGCACGGTTTGCCCGTTGGCTTTTCACTATTGCGACCAACCTGGCCCGCAATCACGTGCGATGGAAAGAACGCCATCCCGAAGTGACTTTGGAGGCGAACGAAGACGAAACGTCGCCATTGGACAACCTGGCCGATGACGCCCCGTGCGCGGCCAGCCAACTGGAAACCAAGGAACGTATGAAGGCGGTTCAGAAGGCGATCACCGATCTGCCGCCCGATTTACGGACAGCCCTTTTACTTTTCGAGTATGAGGGCCTTTCTCATGTCGAAATTGCATCGATTGAAGGTTGCACGGCCAAGGCAATTGAAACCCGGTTATATCGGGCGCGACAATATTTGGAGCAAAAATTAGCCCGCTGGTTGAAAAAAAGTTGAGGGGTTGAGATTTTTTCGGTGTTTGTTACATTGTCGGATTAATTCCAGCCGTCGGTTTAACCCATACCAAAGGACCTCCATGCTTAATAAAATGTTAACCCTCGCATCGTGTATGATGCTTTTTACCGTAACGGCCCTTGTTTACGCCGCCGGCTCCGGCGTGCCTGCGCCGATTCAATCGGTCATGACGCCGTATCTCCAGATTCATGACGCCTTGGCGAAAGACTCCATGGACGGGGTATCCGCCGCCGCATCTGCCCTTGGCAAAGCCGCCCAGAGCGATAAAATGTTCCCCAGCGAACTCGGCCAGGAAGCGCAAACTTTGGCGCAGGCCAAAGACCTCGGCACGGCTCGCGACGCCTTTAAGCCGCTCAGCGAAACCCTCATCAAGGCCATCGGCAATAACCACGGTACCTATGTCGAGGTTTATTGCCCGATGGCAAAAGCGCACTGGCTCCAGACGGGCACGACCGTTTCCAATCCCTATTTCGGAGCTTCCATGTCAACCTGCGGTTCCATTGTCGGCGGCAAGGCCGCGCCTGCCGCGACCACCTGTCCGATGGGCGGTGCCTGCGGTAATTAGCCATGCGTGGGCTTGAAACGCGTGATTGATGCTGTAATAGTTTCGATATGGCTGCGTCTTTTAAGATCTTCGCGCAAGTCGTCATGATCTTCTTGGCGCTCGACCTGCCCAGTCCCGGGGTTGTGTGCGCCACCGGTCTTTCGCAGGTGGCAAAGTCGAGTTGCTGCAACTGCGGCATGGTCTGCAAGTGTCATCACGACAAGTCCGGGAGCAACTCATGCAACGTTGCGCGGGCGCCATCGAGCGATAAAAGCATTCCGGCAAGGTCTGCGCTCGCCCCGTCGCCCCGGGTTGACGCCTCTCTTTTTACCATGGTCCCGGCCCGCGCGCGCGATTGGGTTTTCCTCTCGGCGTTTCATCGCCCGGGATTGAATGCTTCGCCGCCGTTCAGCGGAAGTTCGCCCCAGGCCGTTCTGCGCCTCTGGCGCATCTAAATCCCGTCTCCAATCGCGTCCGTTATCCCGCGCCTGAAAGCTGCGGGACGTTTGTGTTCAAACCGTTTTTGGAGGTCGGATTATGTCCATCATTCAGCAATTACACACTATCACCGGGAACGCCCCGCTCAGCCGGCGCCGGGCGCTCCTGGGCCTTTCCCTTCTCGCGCTTACCGCCTGCTCGCGGTCGGCCCGGGAAACTAAAGCCGCCAATAGCAATGTCGCTTATTACACATGCACGATGCACACCTTCGTGCGTTCGCAGGACCCTCATGGAAAATGCCCAATCTGCGGCATGGATCTGGTGCCTGTGTTCAAGTCTTCGGCAACCACCAACCCCGATTCTGGCACGGCTACGAATGCCGCCCCTGTGGCGCCAGCAAGTCCGGTGAATCCCAATGGCACGGTCAACATCACCCCGGAACGCATGAAGGAAGGCGGGGTAACCACCGAAGTCGTCACCAAGCGGAGTTTGACACGCTCTCTCCGAGCCCCCGCCCGGGCCGAGATAGACGAATCGGCCCTGCGCGACATCAACATCAAGGCCGGGGCCGGTTACATCACGAAGCTCGACGCCAGCTACGTGGGGATGTCCTTCCGCAAAGGACAACCGCTGATGACGGTGCTCTGCGAAGGCTGGCTGCAAACGCAAATCGACTACATCAAGGCTTATCGCGGATGGAAAGCTTCGCCGAGGATGGAACCTAATAACAGTTTCGCGCTCGCCAACAAACTGGAACTGATGCGCGCCCGCATTCGCGTGTGGGACTTGTCCAACGACCAGATTGATTCCCTGGAAAAATTCGCTCTCAGCACGAATGAGATCGACCTGAGAACGGGTCATGGTCTCTCCGGCAGCTTCGATGTCCTGGCTCCGTTTGACGGCTTTGTCCACATGAAGAAGGCCATCGAAGGCATGCGCTTCGAAGCCGGGCAGTCGCTCCTCGAACTGGCCAATTGCAGCCGCGTTTGGATCGTGGCGGAGTTTCCGGAAGACCAGGCGATGTATGTCGATGTGGGACAGAAAATGACGGTGACTTTTCCGTCGATGCCCCAGCACAACGCGCAGGGGGAAATCAGCTTCATCGACCCCCATGTGGGCGAACAGGAACGCCGGATCGTGGCCCGCATCGTCATCCCGGACGAAGGCCACTTGTTCCATCCCGGCCTTTTCGCCGAGGTTTCGGGTGAAGCGCCCATAGGCGAGAAACTCACGGTCTCCACGGGATCTGTCGTGCCGACCGGCAACAAGTTCATTGTCTTTGTCGATCACGGCGGCGGCAAACTTGAGCCGCGCCAGATCGAGGTGGGGATTCATTCCGGCGATTACTACGAGGTGGTTTCCGGCTTGAACGAAGGGGACCGGATCGTTTCGAGCGCCAACTTCCTCATCGACGCGGAAAGCCGCATTCAGGGCGTGCTGAAAACGTGGGGAGACCGCCCGTGAAGCCCGCATCTTCGCCTGACGGCCCAAGCGGACTCATCGAAAAGATCACCGACGCGAGCGGACGCAATCCGTTCCTGATCGGATTGCTTTGCCTCATCGCCGTTTGTGCCGGGTTCTATTCCCTCGCCAACATTTCGCTGGACGCCGTGCCCGATCTTTCCGATGTCCAGGTCATCGTGTACACCAACTGGGAAGGCCGCAGCCCTTCCCTGGTCGAGGACCAGATCACCTATCCGATCACCAGCCGCTTTCTCGGCGCGCCAAGAGTGAAGGCCGTGCGCGGCCTCTCCATGTTCGGGCGGTCCTTCGTCTACGTGATCTTTGAAGATGGCACCGACATTTACTGGGCGCGGTCGAGGGTGCTGGAATATCTCAACGGCGTGCGCGAATCCCTGCCGCCCGGCGTCACCCCCACCCTGGGACCGGATGCCACTGGCGTGGGCTGGGTTTATGAGTACGCTCTGGTGGATGACACGGGACAAAATAATCTGGCCCAGTTGCGCAGTCTTCAGGATTGGACCCTCAAGTATGCGCTTGGCTCGGTCAAGGGCGTGGCCGAAGTAGCCAGCATCGGCGGCTTCGTGAAGCAATACCAGGTCAACGTCGATCCCAATAAACTCATCAATCATGGCGTCAGCCTGGACGATGTGGTCGAGGCCGTCCGCAAAAGCAACAGCGATGTGGGCGGCAAATCCCTGGAGGTTTCGACGACACAGTATTATATCCGGGGCCGGGGCTACATTCATTCGCTGGACGATCTCCAACATATTCCGCTTAAGGCTTCCGACGGCACTCCTTTGACCGTGGATCAGGTGGCCACTGTGGAGCTGGGGCCCGACCTGCGCGAAGGGCTGGCCGAGTTCAACGGCCAGGGCGAGGCGGTGGGCGGTATCGTGGTCATGCGCTATGGCGAGAACGCGCTTTCCGTCATCAACGGCGTCAAAAAAAAGATCGGGCATCTACAGGGCTCATTGCCGTCCGGCGTCCGCATCGTGCCGGTTTATGACCGCTCGCAACTGATCCTTCGCTCCATCGGCACCCTGAGAGAAAAGCTGATCGAGGAAAGCATCATTGTCAGCCTTGTTTGCGTTGTTTTCCTGTGGCATTTCCGCAGCGCTCTGGTCGCCATCATCATGCTGCCTGCGGCGGTGCTGCTCTCGTTCATTCCCTTTGCCGCGATGCACCTCACCGCCAACATCATGTCGCTGGGAGGCATTGCCATCGCCATCGGGGCCATGGTCGATGCGGCGATCATCATGATCGAAAACGCCCACAAGGAACTGGAACATGCTCGGAAGGCCCAGCACCGCGAACTGAGCAATCACCAGCGCGTGGAAGCCATCTTGCACGCCGCGCGGAAGATGGGCCGCCCGCTCTTCTTTTCGCTTCTGGTCATCACGGTCTCGTTCGTTCCCGTTTTCACCCTGGAAGGACAAGCCGGGCGGCTTTTTCAACCCCTGGCTTTTACCAAGACTTTCGCCATGTTCTTCGCCGCGGTGCTCTCCGTCACGCTGGTTCCCGTCCTGATGGTGACACTGATCCGGGGGCGCATTACTCCCGAGGCGCATAACCCGATCAACCGGATTCTTATCGCGCTCTACCATCCCGTAGTCGATTGGGTGCTGCGCGCGCGATGGCTGGTGGTGATTTTGTCGTTGGTGCTGTTGGCTCTCACTGTCATTCCCGTATTGCGTTTGGGCAGCGAATTCATGCCGCCGCTCAACGAAGGCGATTTCCTTTTCATGCCGACCGCGCCGGACGGCCTCGGCACTCAGGAAGCGTCCCGGATTCTTCACGAGCAGAATGTCCGCCTGAAACAAATCCCGGAATTCTTGACCGTGTTTGGCAAGGCGGGCGCGGCGGAAACAGCAACCGATCCCGCGCCAATGTCGATGTTTGAAACGACTATTCAGGTCAAGCCCCCGGATCAGTGGCGGCCCGGCATGACCTGGGATGGACTCCAGCGGGAAATCCAAAATCATGTGCAGACGCCGGGCATGGCCGACATCATCTGGATGCCGATCCAGACCCGGACCGAAATGCTGACCACGGGATTCCGCTCGAACCTGGGCCTGAGAGTTTACGGACGCAGTTTGCATGACATCGCCACGGCGGGGGAAGCCATTGAGCAGGCGCTCAAGGACTTTCCCGATACCCGGACCGTCTTTGCCGAACGTTCCGAGGGGGGCCGCTATCTCGACATTGTCCCGGATCGCCAAGCCATTGCCCGCTATAACCTGACCGTCGATGACATCAATCAGGTGGTGGAGATGGCCATTGGCGGCAACACGATCGGCTACACGGTGGAAGGCCGCGAACGCTATCCCATCAGCGTCCGGTTACAGAGAGATTTTCGCGACAGCGTCTCCGCCATTCGCCAGATCCCCGTCGCCATTCCCGGCGGAGCGCAGGTGCCTCTTTCTGAATTGGCTTCCATCGAGTATTCGAGCGGACCGCCCGCGGTGCGCAGTGAAAACGGCCAATTGGTGACCTACGTCTCCGTGGATACGACGGCCAGCGACTTCGGCGGTTTCGTGCGGCAGGCCGGGGAGCATCTGCGCCAAATGGTCCATGCCCCGCCTGGCGTCTATTGGGAATGGGCCGGATCGTTCGAGCAATTGCAGCAGGTCGAGGCGCGTTTGCTCGTCATCATCCCGTTCACCCTGCTCATCATCATCCTGCTGATTTACGTGAACACGCGTTCGTTCGTGAAAACCTGCATCGTGCTCCTGGCGGTGCCGTTCTCGCTCGTGGGCGCGTTCTGGCTGCTCTATCTGTGCGGCTACCAATTCAGCGTGGCCGTCGCGGTCGGCTTGATCGCGCTGGCCGGCATCGACGCCGAGACCGGCGTGGTGATGCTGATTTATCTCGACCAGGCTTACGATGACCGCGTTGCACGCGGTGCCCTGAACAATTTCAACGACCTGATCGCCGCCGTGAAGGAAGGGGCCGTTCAGCGTATCCGCCCCAAGATGATGACCATGGCCGCGATCCTCTTCGGCCTTTTGCCGATCATGTGGAGCACCGGTTCCGGCTCCGAAGTGATGAAACGCATCGCCGCCCCCATGATCGGCGGCGTGGTCACCTCGGCCGTCCTGGGATTGCTCCTCTACCCGGTTCTCTATGTCCTTTGGCGTGGTCGTCATCTGCACCGGCAAACCGTATGACTAGGGCCGCTTCCCGGAAAACCATTTGAGTTGGCAAACCAGACGCAGGGTGTAGCCTATTTAAAGGGTTCTTTCATACCTATTTCATGATGCAAGCCAGGCTTTTGAGCCATGAAAAAAACAACTCCGCGGAACGGTCGAAAGCAACAGCGTCCCGCTGCTGTCCGTAAGTCCACGGCCACTCCACTTGCGGAAGCCGGGGGCCACACAAGCCGTCCCTTTCCCATCGTCGGTCTTGGCGCTTCCGCCGGGGGACTGGAGGCCCTGGAGCAGTTCCTCGGGCATGTGCCCAAAGGGTGCGGTCTCGGCTTTGTCGTCGTCCAGCACCTCGACCCGACCTACAAGGGCATCATGGTGGAATTGCTGCAACGCGGCACCGCCATGCCGGTCGTCCAGATCAAGGACCGGATGAAGGTTGAGCCCGGCCATGTTTATGTGATCCCGCCCAACAAGGACCTGTCCATTCTGCACGGCGTCCTGCATCTGCTCGAACCGACCGCCCCGCGTGGTCTGCGCCTGCCGATCGATTTCTTTTTCCGCTCCCTGGCCGACGACTGGCAGGAACAAAGCATCGGAGTCATCCTCTCGGGCATGGGCTCGGACGGCACGCTGGGTCTGCGGGCCATCAAGGAAAAAGCCGGGGCGGTCTTTGTGCAGGCCCCGGCCTCGGCCAAATTCGACAGCATGCCCCGGATGGCCATCGACGCCGGGCTGGCCGACATGGTCGCCCCGGCGGAAGAACTGCCCGGCAAGATCATCGACTACCTCAAGCATGTCCCGCTGACCGTCCTGTCCGACCATGATATTGCCGAGAAGTGCCAGAGCGCCCTGGAAAAGGTTGTGATCCTGCTGCGCGCGCAGACCGGTCACGATTTTTCCCTCTACAAGAAAAGCAGCATCTACCGCCGGATTGAACGGCGCATGGGCCTCCACCAGATCACCAAGATCGCCGATTACGTGCGGTATCTGAGGGAAAATTCCCAGGAATCGGAACTGCTTTTCAAGGAATTGCTGATCGGGGTCACCAGCTTCTTCCGCGATCCTCCGGTGTGGGAACAAGTGGGAGACAAGATCATCCCGGATTTATTGGCGGCTCGTCCGCAGGGTGGGGTGCTGAGGGTATGGAGTGCCGGATGCTCGACGGGGGAGGAGGCTTATTCTTTTGCCATGGTCTTCAAGGAGGCGCTGGAACGCGTCAAGCCGGCCAAAAACTTTTCGCTTCAGCTCTTTGCCACCGATTTGGACAAGGATGCCGTCGACAAGGCGCGGGCGGGCGTCTATCCGGCCAACATCAGCGCGGATGTCTCGGAGGAACGCCTGCGCCTGTTCTTCGTTAAGAATGAGCAGGGCGGTTACTCCATGAAAAAGAGCATCCGGGAGATGGTGATCTTTGCCACGCAAAACCTCGTCATGCACCCGCCCTTCACCAAGCTCGACTTCCTGATCTGCCGAAACCTGCTCATCTATTTTGACGCGGAGTTGCAGAAGAAACTCATGCTGCTCTTTCACTACAGTCTTAATCCCGGCGGAATCCTGCTTCTGGGCAGCGCGGAGACCATCGGCATGGCCACCGATCTCTTTGCCCCGCTGCCGGGCAAGTCGCGGCTCTACCAGCGGCTGGATGTCTCCCTGCCGGCGAATTTCTTCGATTTCCCCTCCGCGTTTACCCGCATCCGGCGGGACACGGCCGCGGCTTCCTCTGTCCAGTCGGAGCCGATGCCGCCAGCACCCAACCTCCAGTCGCTCGCGGATCAGTTGCTCCTCCAGCGCTATTCCCCGGCGGCGGTGCTCGTCACGAACGAAGGCGATATTGTTTATGTCAGCGGGAAAACGGGCAAATACCTCGAGCCGGCGGCGGGCAAAGCCAACTGGAACCTCTTTGCCATGTCCCGTGAGGGATTTGGCAACGTGCTGAGCGAAGCCTTCCACAAGGCGGTCCGGCAAAAAGTCGTCGTCACGCTCAAGGATGTGAAGGTGGGAACCAACGGAGGCGAGCAGATCGTCGACATCACCGTCCAGCCCGTGACCAGCCCGGAAGCCTTGCGGGGAATGGTGATGGTTGTCTTTACGGACGTAGCCAAGCCGTCCCCGGCAAAAGGGCGGGGATCGTCCAAATGGGCGGCGATTCACAACGACCGGCTGGCCGCGATGGCGCAGGAACTCCGGCGGGCCCACGAGGACATGCAGGTCGCCCGCAATGAGATGCAGACCTCGAAGGAACAGCTCCAATCGGCCAATGAGGAATTGCAGTCCATGAACGAGGAGCTCCAGTCCACCAACGAGGAGCTGACCACCTCCAAGGAAGAGATGCAGTCGATGAACGAGGAACTGCAAACGGTCAACCACGAGCTGCAGGCCAAAGTGGACGAATTGTCACGGACCGGCAACGACATGAAGAACCTGCTCGAGAGCACCGACATTGCCACCCTTTTCCTGGACGACGCGCTCCTCGTGCGACGCTTTACCACCCAGACCGCCAAGATCATCAATCTGATTCCCGGTGACGTCGGGCGTCCCATCACCGACATCGTCGCCACTCTCGATTATCCCGGGCTGGCCGAGGACGCCCACGAGGTGCTGAAGACGCTGGCTTTTGTCGAGAAACAGGTCTCCGCCCGCGATAAACGCTGGTTCACGGTGCGGATCATGCCCTACCGCACGCAGGAGAACCGGATCGACGGCGTGGTGATTACTTTTACCGACATCACCGTGGCTAAAAATCTGGAGGCGGCGCTGCGGAAGGCCCAGTCCGAACTGGAAGAACGCTTCACCAGTCAAACCGGGGAACTGGGCAGGGCCCGGAAGAGTTTGCGGGCCGAAATCAACCAACACCCGCGAACAAAGCCGGGTGGAGGACGGACGCCAGGCTCCGACCACATGCCGAGGAAGTCGCCATGAACAAGGATACGCCTCAAACGCCTCAAACTTGGCAATCCGCCGTGCTACGCCACCACGCCGAGAAGCAACTGAAAAGCCAGACACCAGAGGCGGCCGGCGCGCGCCCTCGCAACGGTCGGCGGACTCCGGCCAAGAAAGCCGCCGTCGCGGGGCTTGCAACGGCCGCCCCCGAGGATCAACTTTTGCCAACGCGGCGCCTCGTCCACGAACTGCAAGTGCACCAGATCGAGTTGGAAATGCAGAACGATCAATTGCGGGAATCGCGGGCGCAGGTGGAGGCGGCGCTGGAACGCTATACCAACCTCTACGATTTTGCCCCCGTGGGCTACTTCACCCTCTCTGTCGACGGCGCCATCCGCGAAGTGAACCTGCCGGGCGCGCGCCTCCTGGGTCTTGAGCGCGCCCGCCTGGTGGGTGATCGCTTCGGGGCATTTGTTTCCGAAGGCACCCGGCCCATTTTCGACTCCTGGCTCAAAAAAGTCTTTACGACCGAGACCAAACAAGTCTGCGAGGTAACCCTGGTGAAAAAGGGCCGGACGCCGATGATCGTGGAGATCGAGGCTGCGATCTCCACCGACGGACGGGAGGGACGCGCCGTGGTGGTGGACATTACCGCGCGCAAAATCCTCGAGGAACAGCTCCAGCAGGCCCGGAAGATGGAGGTTGTCGGGCAACTCGCGGGCGGCGTGGCGCATGATTTCAACAACATCGTGGCGGCCATGCTCCTGAATCTGGAGATCATGCGGCAGCGGCGCCGATTGCCCGAGGATGTTCAGTCGCCGTTGCGCAATGTTGAGGCGCTCGCGAAACGCGCGGGCAGCCTCACGCGACAACTCCTCCTCTTCAGCCGGCGGCAGGCCATGCACCCCGAGCAACTGGAGATGAACGCCGCGTTGACCCATCTGCTCAAGATGCTCAAACGCCTTCTCGGCGAAGACATCACCTGTCTTCATCTCCCAAGCGCGCGGGAACTATGGGTCGAAGCCGACGCGACCATGCTGGATCAGATCGGGATGAACCTCTGCCTTAATGCGAGGGACGCGATGCCGAATGGCGGCACGCTGACGTTGGAAACCAGCCTGGCGGAGTTTGACGCCGAGAGCGCCCAAGTCCATCCGGAGGCGCGGCCTGGACGGTTCGTTTGCCTGCGAGTCAGCGATACGGGCCGTGGGATGGATGTGGATGTCCTCAAGCACTTATTCGAGCCGTTTTTCACCACGAAGGAAGTTGGCAAAGGGTCCGGGCTGGGCCTGGCCTCGGCGTACGGAATTGTGCATCAGCACCAAGGCTGGGTGAATGTGGAAAGCGTTGTGGGGCGGGGCACCACCTTCCGCGTTTATCTTCCCCTGTTGGCGAAACCCAAGACGGCCCCTGCGTCCATCCCGGACGTCCTGCCGCCTAAAGGTCAAAATGAGACGATCCTCCTGGTGGAGGATGAGATCGCGGTCCGATCCGTATGCGCCGAGGTATTGACTTTGCTCGGCTACCAGGTCCTTTCGGCCGCTGAAGGCCAGGAGGCATTGAAACTCTGGGAACAGCATCGGGATGCCATCGATCTGGTGCTTACCGACATGAGAATGCCCAAAAGTATAAGCGGATTGGATCTGGCCGAAAAACTCTTGAAGTCCAAGCCTTCGCTCAAGATCATCATTATGAGCGGATACAACATGGAAATGGTGCAGAACAGCGCGGCGGGCCATATTGGCTATACTTTTCTGGCCAAACCCTTTGAGTTCAAAACCCTGGCGGAGACCGTCCGCCATTGCCTGGATTAGGGCCTTTTAACCTTAACAGGCCCTAAGCTGCCGCGATTCACCGAGCGATCTTGCGACGGTCATGGACCGCCGCTACGCTCGGAAAGATGATCTCCTTCCTGCGCGGCACCGTCATTGAAGTCTTGCCCATGCGCCTCATCATCGAGGCGGGCGGCGTCGGCTACGACGTCCACATTCCGCTCTCCACCTACGACAAGCTTCCCCAGCCCGGCGTGGAGGCGAAAATCCTCACCCATCTCGTCGTCCGCGAAGACGCCCACATCCTCTACGGCTTCGCCACGCCCGAGGAACGCGACCTCTTTCTCCTGCTCGTCAACAACGTCAGCGGCGTCGGGCCGAAGCTCGCGCTCGCCGTCCTCAACGGCATCACGCCCGTCATCTTTCGCGGCCTCGTCGTCGCGGGCGACATCGCGGCGCTCAGCAAAATCAAGGGCGTCGGCAAGAAAACCGCCGAGCGGATCATCGTCGAACTGCGCGACAAAGTCGGCGTCTCCGCTGCCTGGGAAGCCGCCTCCGCGCGGCAGGGCCTTTCCCCCGAGGAACAGCACGTCAACGACGCCGTCCTCGCCCTCATCTCCCTCGGCTACAAGCAGGCCGAAGCCCACAAAACCGTCCGCGCCATCCGCGACGCGCAGCCCAAAGCCACGCTGGAGGAGTTGGTGAAAGAAGCATTGAAGACACTCTGATGCTCTACCGTCTCGAAATAAAAGAGGAGGCCCGCCAGCAGTTGCGTGCGTTGGCTAAGGAACACCGGCGCAATATCGGCTGGCGTCTGCAAAGCTTGCAAAGCGATCTGACCGGTGACGTGAAGAAATTGACCGCACGCACTCAGGAATATCGGTTGCGCGTCGGAAACTTCCGCGTGCTGTTCATGCTGGAAGGCGGCCTCATTAACGTCTATGCTGTGAAGGACAGGAAAGATGCTTATGAGTAAAGACACCCTTGAAAAACCAACCCTCGAATCGTTGGCAGTCGAGGTACGCCGTCTTCAGGAACGACTTGAGGACATGGAAGATCTCATGGAACTTCGTGCCGCCGTCGAGCGCAACGCCGGAAAGCCCGGAGTACCGTGGGAACAGGTCAAGACCGAGTTGGAGCTTGATTAGAAGCTCCTCCCATGTCCGCCAACCCCGCCTTTGACCCGAACCCGCCCGATCCGCGCATCGAGATGACGCTGCGGCCCGCGATGCTGGACCAGTTCGTCGGCCAGTTGCGGATCAAGGAGCGGCTCGACGTTCTCATCAGCGCGGCCAAGCAGCGCGAGGACTCGCTCGAGCATCTCCTCTTCTGCGGCCCGCCCGGCCTCGGCAAAACGTCGCTCGCCCACATCGTCGCCAAGGCGATGGGCGCGGCCATCACCACCACCTCCGGCCCCGTCATCGAAAAGGCGGGCGACCTCGCCGGACTCCTCACCACGCTGCAAAAGGGCGACGTCCTCTTCATCGACGAAATCCATCGGCTCAACAAAAACATCGAGGAATATCTCTACCCCGCGATGGAGGATTTCCGGCTCGACATCATCATCGACCAGGGCCCCAACGCGCGCAGCGTCCGGCTCAACCTGCCGCGCTTCACCCTCATCGGCGCGAC
>Ga0182030_10005750_pt1 | contig 26264 bp, 21 predicted proteins | sample 812S3MmetaG_FD_121299 | JGI IMG/M metagenome (GOLD analysis project Ga0182030, IMG submission 121299) | Permafrost microbial communities from Stordalen Mire, Sweden - 812S3M metaG (Illumina Assembly) | ecosystem: Environmental > Terrestrial > Soil > Wetlands > Permafrost | place: Sweden...
CCATCGAGACCAAGGGGGCCGCCAATCTGCCCGGCGGCATCGGCGGCACCCGCTGGTACTGGTACACGACTGCCAACATGGCGCGGGTGCCGGTGGTCGGACTCGGACTGGGCTCGGTGGCGGGCCTTGGCGCGGCGCGGCTGGCGGCCAGCCATTATTCGGTCATGACCAAGAGTTCGGCGATGTTCGTCGCCGGCCCGCCGGTGGTCAAACGCCTCGGCCAGGATCTGACCAAACAGGAACTCGGCGGCGCCGACATCCAGACCCGCGCCGGCGGCGTCGATCATGCCGTCGACACCGAGGAGGAGGCGTTCGCCTGCGCCCGGCGCTTCTTGTCGTACCTGCCGTCATCGGTCCATGAGTTGCCGCCGACGCTTGCCTGTTCCGACGATCCGGAGCGCGCCGAGGAATCGCTGATGAAGGCGGTGCCGCGCAACCGCCGCCAGGTCTACAAGATGCGTCCCATCATCGAGGCGGTGGTCGACAAGGGCTCGTTCTTCGAGATGGCCGCCAATTTCGGCCGCCCGATCATCACGGGCTTTGCGCGGCTGGAAGGCCGCGCCGTGCTGCTGCTCGCCAGCGATCCGTTTCACTATGGCGGCTCGTGGACCGCGGAAGCGTGCCAGAAGGTGGTGCGGTTCGTCGATCTCGCCGAAACCTTCCATCTCCCGGTGGTCTATCTGATGGATTGTCCGGGCTTCATGATCGGGCTCGATGCCGAGAAGGCGGCCACCATCCGTCACGGCGTGCGCGCGATGGCCGCCGTCAACCAGACCACGGTTCCCTGGTGCACCATCATCGTGCGCAATTCCTTCGGCGTCGCCGGCGTGGTGCACCAGCCGGCGGACCGGTTCTCGATGCGCTATGCCTGGCCGTCGGCTTATTGGGGCTCCTTGCCGCTGGAAGGCGGCATCGAGGCGGCCTACCGCGCCGACATCGACGCCGCGCACGATCCGAAAGCCAAGCTGCAGGAGATCGAGGACCGTCTCAACAAGCTGCGCTCGCCGTTCCGTTCCGCCGAACGGTTCTGGGTCGAGGAGATCATCGATCCCAGAAAGACTCGTTCGCTGTTGTGCGAATTCGCCCGGCTGGCCGAGCCGCTGCGCACGCCGGGACCGGTGACGAATATGACGATACGGCCGTGAGAGGCGGCGAGTGGCGAATGGCGAGTAGCGAGTAGCGAGTAGGGAAGAGGGAAGAGGGAAGAGGGCTAATAGCGACTGGTCCTCGGGTGACGAAGCATTTCCGTACACGCTCGTCACGCGCAATGTCAGAGTGAAATCGGCTCTTCAAGATATCGCTTGTTGCTCTGGGGTTTCGGCTTATCCAGATCCTCGGCCTTGACATAGCTTATCGTCGACCGCCCCTTGTAGGACTCCGGCACGATCATCACGCGGACGAAACTCGAAAGCTGATGCGCGGATGCCCTTGAATAAACACTGTCCGGACCGTGCTCCACCCAGGAATCCCCCGGCCACACCCGATATCGGTGCCCAGCCGATTCAAGCAGCATGTTTCCTTCCAGCTGACACCGGACGCCCGGCGCGGCATGGACGTGCGTGAACGCTTCCCCGCCGAGCGGGAAGCTGACGCGATCCAGCCGCATCAGCCGTTTGATCGAGGTATCGATCTCGATCTCGAAATCGCCGGCCGTGCGGCTCCTGATTCCGTCGCCCTCGATCTCCCCGGACGGCGCATCCGGCGTCACCAGTTCCCAGCGCCAAAGCCGGGCTCCTTCGTCCTTGCCCCGGATGGTTGCTGTCTCGGTGGAGAACCAGGCACCGTCGCCTGCGATAATCCCGGTCCTGGCCGGATCGCCGATTTCCGCGTTGCCCGCAACACAATAAATGATACGGCGTTGTGCCGGCAATTTCGCTTGCGTCTCCTCGGTGAAATGATCCTGATAGATTCGCAGTCGGAATTTCGACATCGTGGACATCCTCATCCCTCTTTGTGCAGGCGGCGCTTTCAACGATCGAGGCGTCCCTTTAGCGGTCGACTCCGGCCCGGATCACCCCTTGAGGCCGAGCAGGGCCCGAGCCTCCTTCACGGTTGCGATCTCTCCACCCAGTTCGTCGATGATGTGTGCAGCCTTTGTCACCATGGCTGCGTTGTCCGGAGCCAACACCCCGCGCCGCAAGTTCACTGCGTCTTCCAATCCGACGCGCACATGTCCGCCCAACAGGTAGGCCTGCGCCACCATCGGGAATGCCATGCGGCCGACGCCAAAACCGGCCCAGACTGCATTGGGCGGCAATAGGGACTTCGCATAGGCCATCGTCTGCGGCGTCATCTCGAACCCAAAGCGGATGCCGGTGACGATCTGGAACAGCGCCGGGCTGTCCAGCACGCCCTTTTCGATCAGCACCTTGGCAAGTTGGATGTCCCCGCTGTCGAAGACCTCGAGTTCCGGCTTCGACCCCGCTTCCTTCATGGCCTGCGCCATGACGGTGATGCTCTCGGGGTCGTTGATCACCGCCGAGTTTCCTGACCACATCGTGTTCAGGTCCAACGTACAGATTTCCGGTTTCAGCGCGATGACGTGCTCAACCCGCCGCATCGGGTGCGTCAGCGTCGTGCCTGGTGCCGCGACGCTCGGGTCTTCCCTGCCGGGAATGAAGCGTTGGCCCGGCCCTGTGGTCAAGTTGATGATCACATCCGTGCCGCTCGCGCGGATGCGGTCCACGACTTCCTTGTAGTGTGCCAGTTCCATCGACGGTCGACCGTCGGGGTAGCGGACGTGGATATGGGTGATCGCCGCTCCGGCCTTCGCCGCATCGATACACGCAATCGCAATCTGCTCGGGCGTGCAAGGCAGGGCAGGGTGCTGCTGCAGCGTTGTCTGATTGCCGGTGACGGCGCAGCTCAGGATGGTCTTGCTCATGGCCTTGGCTGCAGAACCTTGCGGCGCGATGGCGCTGCGAATTGTCTAGCGAACATTGTATTTTGTCCCGGCGTGCGTTGCGCGGCTTGCGGGTGTTTTCGTTTTGGTCGGTGTCGATATTCTTGAGACTACATGTCGAACACCGCGACAGCGCGGATCGGCGAGGCCGTGCCGTCGCGCCACTTCATCGGCAGGCCGATGAAGGTGAACTGACCCTTGCCGAGCAGCGCTTCCAGATTGCACAGGCTCTCGATATGGGTGATGTCGAGATCGAAGCACGCCTTGTGGACCAGCAGGTTCACCTTGCCATCGGGCCCGGGCCGCATCGAGTCGACGCCGAAATGCACGACGCCTTGCTGGGCCAGCCATTCGGTGGCGGCGACATTGACGCCGGAATTTTCGGTCGCGTATTCCTTGCGCGGAAAGGTGCGCTCGTGATGGCCAGTGCAGAGCAGCACCGTGCCACCTTTCGGCACCGGCACGCCGGCCTGCTTGACCGCCGCTTCAAGATCGCAAGGCGCGATCTCGGCGCGGGCCGCAATGTGGCGCAGATCGATGCAGATACCCGGCACGATGCAGTTCTCCAGCGGATATTCGTTGATCGGCTGGCCTCGGATGTCGAAGTGCCTGGGCGCGTCGATATGCGTGCCGCCGTGGTCGGCCATCGCGAGGAACATCGAGGACAGGCCGTGGACGTTGCCGGAGTCGGCAAACGATTCCGCGTGGGTCTTCCAGACACCATGGATGATGGGGGGATGCCCCGGATAACTCGGGGTACGGTGGTAGAGTTCACGACTGAGATCGACGATCTTCACGCAGGTTCCTTTGACCGGGTTTTCGTTTTGAACAGGCGTGAATGCTGGCACGCCGCGACGCTCGGGTTTTGCTTGCAGGGAATGAAGCGGCGGCGGCTGCCACTCACCCCGTCGGACCGCTTGACAAGCGCTTCGCCAACAGGAATATGAAACGAACGTATGTATCAGTCAAGCCGCCAGGGCCGAAACCATGACCGCCGAAGTAAGCAAGCTCACCAAGGCAGCGAAGCCGGTCCGGCAGCGTCTGATCGACGCCGGGGAGCGCTTGTTCGCCGAGCATGGCTTGGGCGTGGGCATCCGTACCATCGCGGCTGCTGCCGATGTCAGCCTGGCGGCGCTCAACTATCATTTCGGCGACAAGGAAAACCTGCTCGCTGAGATATTCGCTGAACGCGCTCGCCCGATTGCGGCCGAGCGGATGCGGTTGCTGGCCGAAATCCAGGCGAGCGGTACGGCCACGCTGGAGGGCGTGATCGAAGCGTTTCTCCGCCCGGCATTCGGCGCGTGGTCGGAGGCGCAGTCCGGCGGCAAGGTCTTCGCCAAGCTTCGCGCCAGGCTCGCGACCGAGTCCGAGGCGTTCAAACTGCGGATACGCGCCAGCGCTTTCGACGAATCCAGCCGCCGCTACATTGCCGCGCTGCAGGCGCTATTGCCCGAACTCTCGCCGGAGGATCTGGGCTGGCGGTTCCACTTCCTGCTGGGCGCGATGATCTACACCATGGCCGACTCCGGCCGGATCCAGTCGCTCACCGACGGACAGTGCGATGCGGAAGACGTGCAGGCTGTCATGTTGAACATCGTGCCATTCCTGGCGGCCGGATTTCGGTCCCCGCCGCTATCCAGGTCGGTTCGCCGGAGACCGCGAAAGAAATAACGCAACACATCAGGCCCGCGCGATCGGGCTTCTGCGGGCGTCAACGCGGACGCAGCGAGGGAGTATTTTGCTTACGGAAATCTCCTGCGGCGCGAGCGAGGCCGATTGCGGGGAAGCGGATGCGGCTCGCGGCAACGCCGGTGCGATGCGAAAAAGTTCAAAGCCAACACAACAATGTCTTTTGGGAGGATAGGATAGGGATGGAGACACGTCGCTTAGTTTTGAAGCTCGCAGCACTGGGGTCCATGCTCGCCTCGACGCTCGCACCAAGGCTCGCCGCCGCGCAAACAGCCGAACCGCGCAGCTATGTTCTCGTGCACGGCGCCTGGCATGGCGGTTGGTGCTGGCGAAAAGTCGCCGACCGCTTGCGCGATCAAGGCCACCGCGTTTTCACGCCGACCTTCACGGGGCTCGGCGAGCGCCACCACCTCATCAACCACCCGGACATCAGCCTCGATCTTTTCATCCAGGACGTCATCAATGTGATCGAAGCAGAGGAGTTGAAGGACGTCTATCTCGTCGGCCATAGCTTCGCCGGGTCGATCGTGAGCGGCGTGGCAGACCGCATTCCCGGGCGCTTGAAGCATGTCGTCTTCCTGGATGCGGTGATCCTGCAGGACGGCACGACATTTCTTGACACGATCGCGCCGGAGCTGCGCGAAGGCGCCCTCAAGAGGATCCAGGAAGTCGACGGCGTCAAGATCTTGCCGTCGCCGCCGAAGGCGGCTGCCTTCGGCGTTAGCGACCCAGAGGCGGCGGCATGGGTCGAGCGCAGGCTCACTCCGCAACCAGCCAGCGTCTACACGAGCCCCCTGAAACTCGCGCATCCGCTGGGCAACGGCCTGCCCGTCACCTACATCCGCTGCATTGAACCGATCTATCACGGCATGGATGCGAGCGGCGCCTATGCGAAGGCTCAAGCGTCCTGGCAATATCTCGAGCTTGAGACGGGCCACGACGCGATGGTGAGCGATCCCGATAAGCTCAGCGGCATTCTTGTCGGGCTCGGCTGAAGCGCCCGCGCCTCGCAGGCTTCTGGCGCAAACACAGCGAGCTTGAGCGGCTGGTGAGCTGCGCGGCAGGCCGACTGATCGCAAAAGGACCAGATGCCAGCCCCCGCCAGGCACTGCTCGAAGGGAGATTTTCCGAGCCGACATCGAAGGCTGTTGTTGGCAATCAAGGCCATCGCCTTGGACGTGAAACGGTGGCGTCCTCTGGCCCTCGGAAGGGATTGCATACGAACGTTCGTACGTGTAAGGGTGGCTCAGTAGCCGATGGCCGCCCCGTGCCCAGGCACGGGACCGGTGGTGGAAGGGGAGGTAATTGATGTCGACTGTTTCGCAGCCGGATGCCGAGTGGCTCGGCGCGTTCGACAACGCGAAGCTGACGCCCCGCTACTTCGTCACCATGGGCCTGCTTGTCCTTCAGGAAATGTTCGAATTCTACGACCTCTTCCTGGCGGGCTATCTGGTATCGGCGCTGGCTCCGTCCTGGCACCTGACCTATGGCATGTCGGCGATCATGCTGCTCAGTTCCGGCCTGGGCTCGATGACAGGCGCACTCTTGTTCGGCCGCTGGGCGGACCGTTTCGGCCGGCGTTCCCTGATGCTTGTGGGCGGACTGCTGTTCTCGGCCGGTTGCGGTGTCTGCGCGCTGTTGCCGGAGAACGCGTGGATCGAGTTTTCCGTTCTGCGCTTCGTGGTAGGGGTCGGCTTTGCCGGCGCGGCGACAGTGCAGACCGCCTTGATCGTGGAGATCACGCCCACGCGCCACCGGACTTTCCTGTCCAGCCTGATGGCGGCGCCGGTGGCGCTCGGAACGTTCTTCGCGGCGTTGCTGGCGGCCCATCTGATGCCGGTGATCGGCTGGCGCGGCCTGGCCGCTACCGGCGCGCTGCCCATCCTGGTGACGTTCGGCATCTGGCTGTGGGTGCCGGAGTCGGTGCGCTGGCTGCTGACCCGCAACCGCATGGAGGACGCGCGGCGTGAAGCGGCTCGCCAACTGGGCGTGGATCCGGCATCGGTGCGCCTTCCTGCCAGCCTTCCAAAGCCGCCCGCTCCAACGCCCTTTTCTGAGTTGGTGCGCGACCGCGGGCGTTTCTGGTGGGTTGTGGCTCTTTGGCTTGGCACGAGTATCAGCGCCTACGGTGTAACGCTGTGGGGGCCGACGATCGTCTCGCAGCTGCTGCGCATCCCGCCCGGTGAGGCCGCGGCCTATTTTGTCGGCCTCTCCATCGCCTCGTTCCTGGGCCGCATCGTGTTTTCGGTGTTGCCGGTGCGCATCGGACGCCGCCGGTCAGGCGAAATCATGGGTTACGGGTCCGCGCTGATCCTGTTGCTGGCGGGCCTCATGAACCAGCAGTTCGTCGCCGGCTGGTCGGTGTTCGCGTTGCTGATCGTGGCGGGGGCCGCGGTCTACAGCGGCGGCTTTGCCAACATCGCGCCCTACACGGTGGAAGCGTTCCCGGTGCGGCTCGGCGCCCGGGCCGCCGGACTGGCCCAATCGGTCAACGGACTGGGCAAGATCATCGGGCCGCTCTTCCTCGCCTTGATCGCTGGAACAGGCGACGTGATTTCTCCCAAGGCCACGGCCGACGCCGTGCCAACCGCATTCATTTTCCTCGCTGTCTGTTCGGCCATGGCGGGGCTCGCCTGCAGCCTGTTTCGGGTGGAGACGCACGGACGGCCACTGAGCCTGTTTGCAGAACCGCAGAAAGCGGCGCCGCCATCCTTGCCTGACCTTGACAGCCACGGCGCATCGCAGCCGGCCCCCACCTCATTGCCATCAAACTGACCGGGAGATCATCACCATGGACGACACCGTCTCCAACACCGCCGCCGCCGCTGTTGGCATATCCGCTCGATCGACGCGTGCCGACGGCATGCGCATCCTGTGGGACGTGCCGATCCCGATGGACGACGGCGTCGTGCTGCGCGCCGACATCTTCCTGCCGGACGCCCCCGGGCGCTATGCCGCGATCCTGAGCTATGGCCCCTATGGCAAAGGGCTGTCGTTCCAGAGCGGCTACAAGAGCGCCTGGGATCGCATGGTCGCTGCCTACCCCGAGATCGCCGAGGGCTCCTCCAACAAGTACCAGAATTGGGAGGTGGTCGATCCCGAGAAATGGGTGCCGGATGGCTATGTGTGCGTGCGGGTGGACAGCCGCGGCGCAGGACGCTCGCCGGGCCGGCTCGACCCATCGTCGATACGGGAAACACGCGACCTGCACGACTGCATCGAATGGGCGGCGGCGCAGGAATGGAGCAATGGCAAGGTCGGACTCAACGGCATCTCGTACTACGCCATGAACCAGTGGCGCGTCGCCGAACTTCAGCCCCCGCATCTGGCCGCGATCTGCGTGTGGGAGGGCGCGGCCGACTATTACCGGGACGCGCTCCGCCACGGCGGCATCTATAGCCAGATGGGGGCGTCGGTCTACAGCCGCCAGATCTTGCCGCTGCAGCACGGCTATGGCGAGCGTGGCCCCCGCAGCACCGTCACGGGCGAACTGGTCACCGGCCCGGAAACCCTGACCGACGCGGAGCTCGCAGCCAACCGTAGCGACCCCTGGAAGGAAGCGTTGGGCCGCCCCCTGGACGGAGCCTACTATCGCGAGCATTCGTCGGACTTCAGTCGTATCGTTACGCCACTGTTGTCCTCCGCCAACTGGGGTGGCATGGGGCTGCATACGCGCGGCAACTTCGAAGGGTTCCTGGCGGCCGCCTCTCGCGAGAAATGGCTGGAAGTCCATGGCGACACCCACTTCGCACCGTTCTATCGGCACGCCGGCGAGGCACTGCAGAAGCGGTTCTTCGGTCATTTCCTTCAGGGCAAGGACACCGGCTGGGACCGTCAGCCGCCGGTGCAGCTGCAGATCCGCCGTCCAGGCGAACACTTCACCGTGCGGAACGAGCAGGAATGGCCGCTGGACCGCACCGAATGGACGCGGTTCTACCTCGATCCGGGCACGCTCAGGTTAGGCACGGATCCCGTCGCGGGCGACAGCCTGTCCTACGACACAAAGGGCGACGGGATCACCTTCTCCCTGCCGCCGGCGAAAGAAGAAATGGAGATCACCGGCCCGGTGGCGGCCCGGCTGGTCGTGTCCTCCGACACGGCAGATGCAGACCTGTTCCTGGCGCTGCGCTTGTTCGCCCCCGACGGGAAGGAAGTGCTGTTCATCGGCTCCAACGATCCGCAGGTGCCGATCGGGCTCGGCTGGCTGCGGGCCTCGCATCGCAAGCTCGACCCGGCGCGCAGCCTTGCCTACCGGCCCTTCCACACCCACGACGAGCTTCAGCCGCTCAACCCGGGCGAGAAGGTGGTGCTCGACATCGAGATCTGGCCTACATGCATCGTCGTGCCGCCGGGCTACACTTTGGCCCTCAACGTGCGGGGCAGCGACTACGATCACGGGCTGGGCGACGTCGGGCTCGCCAACGCGCCGTACAAGATGACCGGCGTCGGCCCGTTCCTGCATTCGGATCCGACCGATCGCCCGACCGCCTTGTTTGGCGGCGTCAACACGTTGCACTTCGAGGCCGGGCAGGAGCCATTTCTTCTGCTGCCCGTGATCCCTGCCGGCAAGCAATGACGGCCCCCCTCTCGACCCGGCCGACGGTCGGCGCGGCCGGCCCTCAGTCGCTTGCGGGACGCGTCGCTCTGGTCGTGGGCGGCACGGGCGGGATCGGCGCCGCCACCTGCTCGATGCTGGCCGCTTGCGGGGCGAACGTGGTGCTGACGCACCGCGACACTCCCGACGGGGCCGCCGCCGCCGGCGCGCTTGTTGACACGATTGGATCAGGCAAGGCCGCCGCGGCCGCCGCCGACGTCGCCGACACCTCCTCGCTGCTGCGCCTGCGGGACCGCGTCGAGGCGCTGCACGGCCGCCTCGACATCCTGGTCAACGCGGCCGGTTTCACCCGGCCGGTACCGCACCACGACCTCGACGCGCTCACGGACGAACTGATCGACCGCATGTTCCAGGTCAATTGGCGCGGTCAGTTCGCGGCCATCCGCACCTTCGCGCCGTTGCTGCGGGCCTCCGGCGACGGCCTCGTCGTGTCTGTCTCGTCTATCGCCGGATCCACCGGCGTCGGCTCGTCCATCGCCTACTGCGCCGCGAAGGCCGGCATCGACATCATGACGAAGTCGCTGGCCCGGGCGCTCGCCCCCGCCATACGCGTGCTGGCGGTGTCGCCCGGCGTTGTCGATACCGGCTTCGTTCCCGGCCGCAGCCCAAGCTTCAACGAGAAGGTGTCGGCATCTACGCCGCTCAAGCGCATCGCCAGCCCCAACGACGTCGCAGCCGCCATCATCGCATGCGCCACCATGCTCGGCTTCTCCACGGGGCACACCATCCTCGTCGACGGCGGCAGGGCACTCTGTAGCGAATAGGTGAGTAGCGAGTAGTAAAGAGGGCCAATGGAGATTTCCCTTTCTTCCTACTCGCTATTCGCTACTCGCTATTCGCCATCCTCGCGCCATCTTCGCCGCCTCACGCCATCAGCGGCTTCGGCGCCCGCGAGATCGCCAGCGTGATCAAGGCTGCAACAATGCACAGGGCGCCGGCGGCGAAGAACGCCGGCAGGTAACTGAGGAGCAGGGTGCGCGACAGGCCGGCGCCGAAGGCTGCCGTCGCGGCGCCGAGTTGGTGACCGGCAAAAATCCAGCCGAACACCAGATTGGCGCGCTCCGGCCCAAAACGCTGCGCGGTGAGCCGCACCGTCGGCGGCACGGTGGCGATCCAGTCCAGGCCATAAAACATCGCAAACAGCGACAGGCCGTAGAACGAGAAATTGCTGAACGGCAGCAGCACCAGCGACAATCCGCGCAGCCCGTAGTACCAGAACAGCAGATAGCGGTTGTCGTAGCGGTCCGACAGCCAGCCCGAGGCGATGGTGCCGACGAAATCGAACACCCCCATCGCGGCGAGCAGGCCCGCGGCCTGGACCTGCGGGATGCCGAAATCGAGGCACATCGGAATCAGGTGCACCTGGACCAGGCCGTTGGTGCTGGCGCCGCAGATGAAGAAGGTCGCGAACAGGATCCAGAACACCCGTGTCCTGGCCGCGTCGCGCAAGGTGCCGAGCGCCGCTGCCATGATCGGGGCGGTGTTGGGCGGCGGCGTCGGCAGCGGCTCTTCGCCGGGATCGCCGAACGGCCGCAATCCGACGTCGCTGGGGCGGTCGCGCATCACCAAGAGGACGGCGAGCGCTGCGAGCCCCAGCAAGCCGCACATCAGCCCCAGCCCGACCCGCCAGCCCATCCGCTCGGTCAGGCTGGCGAGCAGCGGCAGGAACACCAATTGGCCGGTCGCCGCACTCGCGGTCATGATTCCGATCACCAGCCCGCGCCGCGCCGCAAACCAGCGTGCCGCGACGGTGGCGCCCAGCACCAGCGCGGTCATGCCGGTGCCGATGCCGACCACGACGCCCCACAGCAGCACCAGCTGCCAGACCTTGGTCATGACAAGCGAGATCGCCAGCGCCGAGACCACGGTCAGCAGCGCCGACAGCGTCACGTTGCGCAGGCCGTAGCGGTTCAACAGCGCTGCGGCGAACGGCGCCATCAATCCGAACAGGATGAACCGGATCGACAGCGCCGAGGAGATCTCCGCGGTGCTCCAGCCGAATTCGGTCTGCAGCGGCACGATGAACACGCCGGGCGCGCCGACCGCGCCGGCACTGATCAGCGCGGTGAGAAACGTCACGCCCACCATCACCCACGCGTAATGGACGTTGCGGCGGGCGAGGGCGGCCGACAGCCAGTTCGAGATCATGGCGTTTCCTGTCCGGAGATCCGGATCACGTCAGAGATAAGGCAGCGTATGGCGCCGATGTCAGTGAACGACACGCTCGATGGCGATGGCGGTGGCTTCGCCGCCGCCGATGCAGAGGGCTGCGACGCCACGTTTCAGACCATGCGCTTCCAGCGCATGCAAGAGCGTGACGATCAGGCGGGCGCCGGTGGCGCCGATCGGGTGACCGAGCGCGCAGGCGCCGCCATTGATGTTCAGCCTGTCGCCGGGAATGCCGAGATCGCGCCGCGCCGCCATTGCCACCACCGCGAAGGCCTCGTTGATCTCGAACAGGTCGACATCGCCGACGTTCCAGCCCACCTTGTCGAGCAGTTTGCGAATCGCCGGGATCGGCGCCGTGGTGAACCATTGCGGCTCCTGGCTGTGGGTGGCGTGGCCCCTGATCTCGGCCAGCACCGGCAGGCCGTCGCGATCGGTCTGGGAGCGGCGGGCCAGTACCAGCGCGGCGGCGCCGTCGGCATTGGCGGAAGAGGCCGCCGGGGTGATGGTGCCGTTGGCGCGGAACGCCGGCTTCAATCCGGGAATCTTGGCAGGATCGACCTTCAGCGGGATCTCGTCATTGCCGATCACGCGCGGACCGGCCTTTTCGGCCACGCTGAGCGGCACGATTTCGGCCTTGAAGGCGCCGCCTTCCACCGCCCTGCGGGCGCGCGACAGCGTCTCCATCGCATAGGCGTCCTGGTCACCGCGGGTGAACTGATAGGCCTCGGCGGTGGCTTCGCCGAAATCGCCCATCGAGCGGCCGACCTCATAGGCGTCTTCCAGGCCGTCCATGAACATGTGGTCGATGATCCGGTCGTGGCCGGCGCGATAGCCGCCGCGGGCCTTGGCCAGCAGATAGGGTGCATTGGTCATGCTCTCCATGCCGCCGGACACCACGATTTCAGCCGACCCCGCCAGGATCAGGTCATGCGCCAGCATGGTGGCCTTCATGCCGGAGCCGCAGACCTTGTTGACGGTGGTGGCGCCGGTCGCGTCCGGCAGCTTGGCGCCGCGCGCGGCCTGCCGCGCCGGCGCCTGACCCTGTCCGGCCGGCAGCACGCAGCCCATCAGCACTTCGTCGATCCGCTCCGGCGCCAGTCCGGCCCGCTCGACCGCGGCGCCGATCACGTGGGAGCCGAGCTTGTGGGCGCTGAAGGAGGAAAGATCGCCCATGAACTTGCCCAGCGGGGTGCGGGCGGCGGAAACGATGACGACCGGATCGGAACCTGCTGACATGGGAGCTGCTCCTCGATTGCTGGCGCGTGCGACGATGACGCCGTTTGCATGATGTACATCATATGATGCGCCGCAAAATTTGCAACGGCGGGCGCGATAAATTGTCGTGAGCGCCTCGCTGCGATTCTGGCAGTGTCATCCTGGCATCGTGGCCCGCCGTCTGAAATGGCGAAATTCCCTCATTTTCAGACATCAGCCGGAAACCTCTGCCGGGATGGCCAAGGACGGTGTTTCCGATTCGCGTTTCACCAAGAAGGCGGCCACACCAGCTTTCACGGCCTCGCGGCGCGACGCGCCCGCGCCTTGCCTGGAATTTTTCGGCCTTTTCAAACAGAGGGAACGGCGAATGCCGGGCGCTCGATGCACCGCAGGCCGGTGCGCCCAACTCTTATCGGCCTGTCGCGAACGATGCGGATGGGCAACCGGTCGGCAGATCAAGCGCTCGTGACGGCGGGTTTCAAGCTGGATTTATTGATGCTTGCGGCCGATATTCTGATCGACACAACGGCCTCGGTATGCGCTTCGAAATCCCTTGCGATGGTGCGGCGTTCGACCGTCCCCTCCGGACTGGTCAGCTGCAGACATGCGACGATGATCTTGACGCGGCCGTTCTTGCCGAAGGGCAGCAGAAGACGCTCCAGTTCAACGGGAAATCCAGCGCCATCGTAGGTTCGAAGAACGGTGTAGATGGCACAACCGGTGCTGACGCAGTGCTCCGACGTGGCGAAGATGGCGGGTTGCAATGATGGCGGCGTTACCTCGCGGAGCGTCTTTCCGGCCCAGCCATCATTGAAGGCTTCATCAATTGACCTTCCACGATATAACCCCCGAAAGTCCAATTGACCGCCATTCACCTCCACCTTCCACACCACCAGCTGTTTCGGATCATGAGCCCCCGGTTCGGGATCGAATTGTTCGAACGACGGCAGACCTAGCCTGCCGAGCCGCGCCCACGATACCGCCAGGGCACGTTGGCTGACCGAGCGAACGCTGTGAACCGTTCCATTCTCAAAGTTCAAAGCTCAGTCCCTTCCGTGCGGACCAGCATCTTTGCACCCGGGGGGTTAAGGGTTTGTTTTCATCGGGCCCGGTCGCGGGAAAAGTTGATGGATGAAGCGCACTGCCCGCGGTAGGTCGCTACCGCGGGTGATGCGACCAACGGAAAGCATCCGCGATCACGGCGTCGTCACCGCAACAAACCGACAGCTTGGTGATGATCGGCTATTCCGGCGAGCCGCTTGGCGCCACGTCATTCGCGCGTCAACGAACGCGCGGCCAATTGCATAATCGCGCATAAAACTCATCCGTGTGCGCCCGCCTGAGGAGCAAAAAGTCTCTTGAAAGCCAGGCTGCCGAAGTCTACCAAATAAGACACTGCCATATTTTCTCGATTTGTCCGCCCTGTCAGCCGCACACGCATTTCATCGCGCAGGCCAGGAACATCCGCCATGCCGCCCATCCCCCCCGGTTCAGGATCTCGGCCGTCTGGTAACGATGATCTGCTGCGTCTGGGCGAGAAGGCGCTTCTGTTCGGCGCACAGGCCTGCGGTCAATGGTGGACCGTCACCGGTCGCAGTTTGCGGCGCGAGGTCAAACGCCTGGTCCAGGGCGCGAAGACATCGGCGCCACCGTCGGCGTTATTGGACGGCTTGGCCAGCTCCTATGTGAACTGGTTGGGCGAGTTGGCGGCCATTGCGCCGGCGCTCGCCGAAAAGGCTGCGATGGAGTTTGCGCAAGGGCCGCGTGGCGACCCGCAGCCCCGCACCGGTGACGACGACACGGCGCCTGCGACGGCGGGCGATTATTTCGAGATCGGCGGCAAACCGTTTGCGATGCCGGCGCGGGTCTTGGATGCTTCGCAGGGGTGGGCGATGTATTTCGTGCCGACCGAGGCGGCCAACCGCGCGCTCGGCGCGGCCGGCGACACCCTCTCCGCGTTCGATGCCGGCGGCGGCCGGACACCGCTCACCATCATCGGCGTGGACTATCGCAACAGCGACTTCGGCGTTTATCCGGAATTCGTTGTTGCGTTGACGGTGACCGTCAAGGGCGATCCCGCAGCCCAGCTGTTCGCCCATTATCTGGCGATTGTCGTGACACAGCAATTCACGGCAGAGGCGGCTAAAATCGTTTGGGGCCTGGAGAAGATCGTCGCCCCCAGGCTCACGGCCAGTTATGCCGCGGACAATGTACGTTTCGGGCTTTCCGACGGGAGCTTCAAGGCGCTGGCGATCCGATTTCCGCGTTTCGGTGACGGGCACTCCTCCGATATGCCCACCTTCTCGGTCTCGCAGCGCGGCGAAGGTCCGGAACGGCGAACCTGTTGGGCGATGACGACGAAGAGCGGCAGCGGGGAGGGAACCCAGATCGGCGGCTCGGTGCTGCTCGACCTGGGCGTGCCGGCGGATGGCCTGTGCCTGTGCAGCGACGGCAAGTCGGCCTGTCTGTGCGAGACGCTGCGCAGTTTCGACATTGCCGAAAACCTGCCGGCGGCCAACGGCTGGACCGAGCGGCAAACCGCCACGTTCGGTCCGCCCCGGTTATTGCAGCTGCCCTGACCCGCAGCGGTGCCCGAGGCTCAGCCGTTGGGATACATCCTGGCGAATTGGCCGCGCAGCATTGAATCGGCCACCGAGAAAGCCTTCGCGGCGAACGCCGCCGGCCGCAGCGCCGCCGCCAGCATCGCCGGCAGAATGGCCGGATAGCTGTCCGGCTCGACGATATCGATCGCGGTGCCGATTCCGCGCCGCCGACGCAAGGCCTCGGCCGCCTGCAGGCCGCTGACCACCGCCCCTTCGACCGTGACGACATCGACGCAGGTCTGGCAGAAGTCGCCGGCCAGGAACAGGTTGGGGATGTCGCAGGTCGCCGTCGGACGGGAGGCCCAGCTGCCGACCTGGTTGACGAACAGCTCCTCGCCGACATTGGTTTGGACATGGCAGCGGCCGTAGTCCACGTCATCGTTGCGCAAGCTCGGCTCAACGTCGGTCGGACCGAACTCGAAGTCGAGGAAGCGCTGCAATTCCTTCAGCATGAGATCCAGAATGACCTCGTTCGGATAATCCACGATCAGATCGGCGTTCGAAGAGGTGACATTCAGAACGGTCTTGCCGGCCGGCAGGTCGCTCCAGACCTTCGACAGATCGAGCAGGCTGAGCGTGTAGTTGGACTCCATCAGCACCGTGATGCTGTTGCTCAGCCCCGGGATCTCTCGCTTGAAATACACATCGAGCGAAATCATCGGCTCCAATCGCAGCAGGCGGACGGTTTCAAGCTTGGGCGAGAGTGCTGCGACCTGCGGACTGACAAGGCGGCCGAGCGCCCGCGGCGGTACCGCAAGCAGCAGATCGCTGCTGACCTTGACCTGGCGCGGATCGGTTGCCTTTACCCAAACGCCACGCTCGGTGGTCGGATTGCTCGGCATTTTGCCGATCGTCAATTCCCGCACCTCGCCATCGCGCAGGTGAAGCCGCTCGACCCGCGTCCGCCGCTTGATTTCGAAGCCACGGCCGAGCGCCTTTGCACGCGCCTTCAGGTGCTGCTCCCAGGGTTCGAAAATGGCGTCCTCGGTGTTCTGCGTCAGCAGCCACATTGACGGCGTCGGGTGGCGATAGCCATACTTTATCAAGCTCTGATAGCTTCGCGCCGACGAAAGGTAGCTCGGCGATGCGAAGGCCTCCGCCAGGGTGCGGGTGGAGACGTCGATCGAAGCATTGGTGCAATAGCCCCTGCTGCGCATAAAATTATTGACCGATGTTTGCTCCAGTACCGTTGCCGAAAACGCCTGCGTGCCGATCAGGTCGAGCAGGGAATATGCCGAGATGAACTGGTCCGCCGGCGGCGCGACCCCGTTGAACATGTTGGTCAGGATCGTGGTGGCCGATCCGGCATTGGTGAGACCTTGCCGCGTCTGTTTGTCGCCGGGCCGACGGTAGCCGATCACGGGATTCGGTATGAATTTGTCGAGGGCGCCGATCTCCCGCATTAGCTGCCAGAAATTATTGTACCAGTTCAGGTACATGTGGTAGCTATGCTCGTGCAGCTCGGGCTTGCCGTCGGCCCGGTGAGCGCCGAGCTTGCCGCCAAGAAAGTCGTTCTGCTCGTAGAGCGTGATATTGAAGCCCTGCTCCATGAGCCGGGTAGCTGCGGACATGCCGGCCAAGCCGGCACCGACAATAATGACTTCAGGCATGTTGCCCTCGAATTTTACTTGATAATTGGCTTGGCAATAATACGAATACGCGGATTGTCTCCCGTCGCTGTTTGCAAATCAATGGATTCCTCCCGGATGCAGGCGAACTATCGCGCAATTTTCTCTGAAATGCTCATGGCTCATTCGGCGGCGATCGGTGCGTTCGCCGATGTCGCGGCCCGCTGCGCGCTGCGGGCGAGTGAGGGGTATCAGCAGGCACTCGCAGCGCTTGCAGCGGAAATCCCGCCCAAGGGCGGGCCGGCGCATCCAGGCGGCGAGCCCGAGATCGCCGGAGCCTCTGGGCCGAGGGCAGTGGACCTCGCGCGCGAATTCGCCGGCATGCCGCGGATTTCGGCGATGGTGTTCCTTTCGAAATATGACAAGTTGCGCGGCCCGCGCAGCGTGGTTCGGGACTGACAAGGGTGTAAAAGCCGGGGACTAAGCTGCCGGTTGCCTTCGCCGATTGCCCATGCCACCAATCGCGAGGCAGGGTTGAGCAGCGCGACGCACGGGTTGGGTGAGAATGTCAGACGCAGAAGGCACGTTTGGTTCTGGATCCGGCCGGCCGGCGCAAGACCCGGTCACCGGCTTTTTCGTTGCACTGCGAGACGCATGGTTGGCGGGAGCCGCCCTCAGCGAAAACCTGACCGCGCCGTCCACGGCAGGCGGCGCTCCGGGCGCCACGTCTCCCGCGGCAGGTCTGCTGGCGCCAATGATCGGTGTGCTCGGCAAGATGGCCGATTTCGCCGCCGCCAATCGCCAGCGTTTTGACCAGCCAGGCGCCGGGCCGGCGGCCCAGGCATCACCACCGGGTCAGAACGATGCCGCGGCCGATTTTCTGCTTCCGGTCGGCCACGCCATGACGATCGCTGCGAACAGGTCGGTCAGCTATTGGCTCGGCCTGGCCCGAATATTCGAAAGCCATCAAGCGGGGCTGGCTCAGGTCGTCGGCCTGGAGGCGACCGGGCCGGGCAAAGCGCGATCGGAACGCCTCGTTGCGGCGGATGAATTGCGCGCATTGCTCCGCGAGGTGGGGGACCTGGCCACAAGGGAGGCGCGCCTCCTGCAGAACGAGTTGGGCAGTTTGGACGAGAGTATCGCGCAGAACTTTCAACAACCCGACCTGTCCGATTCCTACCGCAGGCGCTGGCGCAGCAAGATCTAGGGCGGTGCGTTTCAAACATGACAGAAAAATCGACGCAATCCGTTATCTCCGGACTTGGTTTCGAGTCAGAGATGACGCAGTTGCGCGAACGCATTGCGCGCTGGATCGACCATTGCGACGGTGAAATGCGCGAAGCGCTCCAATGGCAGTTCCTGACCGGATCAAAATACTTTCGTCCGCTGACGATCTTTTCCTGCTATCGGGCGATGCAGAAGGGGCCGATCCCCGAGCCGATCATGCAATCCGCTTTGGTGATCGAGCTGTTTCACAACGTCTCTTTGATCATTGACGACATTGTCGATCGCTCTCCGACCCGCCGCGGCCGGGCCACCATGCATACCAAGTTCGGCGAACTGTCGGCTCTGATGGCTTCGGGCTACATCGTCGCCGAGGGTTATCTGCAGCTCAAGGAGGATCTGGCGGGCATTGCCCTGTTTTCAGAACTGCTGAAGCGACTGGGCGTGGCCGAATGCCTGCAGTGGCGGCTTCGTCGTCAGCCGCTGGGAATTGAGGACTGGCGAAAAATCGCCGGAGAAGACACCGGCTCGATGTTCGAAATATGTGCCTGCCTGGGCGACCGCTCGGGCCGGCTGCGAAAGTTCGGAGGCCTGCTCGGCCTGCTCTACCATGGCTGCGACGATGTCGGCGACGTGAAGGGGCTGGCCGCACTCGGTGGCGGCGGCGAAGAGGACCTGCGCGACGGCATCCTGACACTGCCCGCGGCGCTGGCGATCCGTGATCCCGCGGCGGCCAGGATATTCTGCGACCCGGAGGCCGGCAATCTGGCGGAACTGGGCGCCTACTTCGTGGCCAAGCTGCCGGAAGCGGAGGCCTATCTCGACAAGATCGCCGAGGAGGGGCGCACCGAGGCGAAATCCTTCGCTTCCAGTCCAGAGCCTTTGCTGGCGCTGATCGAGCGAACCCGGCAGTTGAGCCGCTACTAGCCGGCGATTTTTGTTGTATATTGAAAAAGCAAAGCAGCAGTCTGGAGGCAGCTGGTAGGTGCTTTCCTTGGACGCACGCTGCCGGGACGGCGCAAGGGTGGGACGTCGCTGGAACCAGCGCAACATGTGCGGTTCGGCACCAGTATTTGGGGACAGGCGATCTGATGCAAAGTCTGGATGTTGGCGCTTGGCTTGAACAGATTGGGCTTGGCCAATACCGCAGCCTGTTCGACGAACAGGCGATCGACAGCGAGGTTCTGCCTGATCTGAACGACGCCGATCTGGTGCGTCTCGGCCTGCCGCTGGGGCACCGCAAGAAGCTGCTCAAGGCCATCGACGAGCTTCTCGGGCGGGACCCGACCGAGCAGTCCGCGGCTTTCCAGCTCGTGCGGACGCGACCGGACGCCGAGCGGCGACAATTGACCGTGCTGATCTGCGACATGGTCGAGTCGACAGCCCTTGCCGCCAGACTGGACCCTGAAGAACTGCGCAAGGTGATGGGTGTCTATCTCGATGCGTGCGCGACCGCCGTAACTTCCTTCGGCGGTTTCGTGGCCAAATACACCGGGGACGGAATCATCGCCTATTTTGGCTATCCAGCCGCCCTGGAAGATGCCGCGGAAAGGGCTGTGCGTGCGGGCCTGGAACTTAGCCGGATCGTACCCAGTCTGGCCCCGCTGCCCAATGTAACGCTGCATGTGCGAACCGGTATCGCGACAGGCCTTGTTGTCGTTGGTGACCTGCTGGGCGAGGGCGCGGCCAGGGAAGAAGCCGTTGTCGGAGAAACCCCGGCGCTGGCGGCGCGGCTGCAGGCCCTTGCGCCGCCCGACGGGGTGGCCATCGCCGGCAGCACACGCCGGCTGATCGAGGGCATATTCGAGCTTGAATTGCTCGGCATGTCCGACGTCAAAGGTCTGCCCGGCTCAAGGCCGGTCTGGCGTGTGCTCCGTGTCGCGGCGACCGAAAGCCGCTTCGCCGCTACCCACCACGCCGATCTGATGGAAGTGGTCGGCCGGGAGAGTGAGCTTTCGCTGTTGCTCGGGCGATGGCAGACCGTCTGCGAAGGTGAACGTCTGATGGTCCTGCTGAACGGCGAAGCAGGCATCGGGAAGTCGAGAATGTGCATGGCCCTGGCGAGCCGCGTTGCACCCGAGGGCCATTTCGTCTTCCGCCTGCAATGCTCGCCCTTCCATACCCATAGTGCGCTGCATCCGATCATCACCCATCTCGAGCGCCTGGCCGGACTGACGCTCGACATGGAGCCGGAGGAGAAACTCAATCGGGTGATCGCCGAGGTGCAGAAGTCCGGAAATGTGGCGCCGGAAACCATTGCGCTGTTTGCGACCCTGCTCTCGATACCGGTTGGCGATCGGTTGCCGCGGCACGAAGCGCCGCCGGAGCGGATGAAGAGCCTGACACTCGATGCCATCGACGATTGGCTGGTGAATCTGTCGCGGCAAAAGCCGATGTTGTGGATATTGGAGGATGCGCACTGGATTGATCCGACCACGGTCGAGTTGATCACCCGCGGCCTCGGCCGGCGTGACCGTGACCGGATCCTCGCTGTCATCACGCACCGGCCGGAATATCGCCCGCCGTGGCTCGGCGGCAGCCAGGTCGGCTCGATCAGCCTCAGCCGGCTGAGCCGGCGGCAGTCCTACGAATTGGTCCGGCAGGTCGCGGGAGACAGTTTGCCCGACGCACTCGTTGACCAGATCGTTGCCAAGACGGACGGGATGCCGCTGTTCATCGAGGAACTGACCAAGGTTATCATGGATTCCAGTTCGTTCGAGGCGAACACCCATCCCTATGACGACAAGCGGGGATCCGGTGATCCGGTGATACCGGTCACGCTGCAGGATTCATTGCTGGCCCGTCTCGACCGGCTGACAGAGAGCAAGGCCGTGGCCCAAATTGGCTCGGCGATCGGGCGGGAGTTCTCCTTCGAGCTGTTGGCCGCGGTGGTACCGTCCAAGCCCAAGGAACTTGAAGCCGCCCTGGCGCTGCTCGAGGCGGCCGACCTGATCATTGCGCGAGGTAATCCGCCGCAGGTGACCTATACTTTCAAGCACGCCCTCGTGCAGGAGGCCGCCTATTCGACGTTGCTGATCAGCCGTCGCCAGACGCTGCACAAACGCATCGCCGAGACCTTGCAGGGCAAGTTCGCCCAGATAGCCGAGGTGCAGCCGGAATTACTGGCGCATCACTTCACCGAAGCGGGTCTCACCGCGCAGGCGATCGATTGGTGGGAGCGGGCCGCTTTGCGCTCGGCGACCCGATACAACAACGTCGAAGCGGTGAGCCAGTTCAACCGGGCCTTGGCGCTGCTGACGCAATTGGCGGATGATTCGTCAAGCCGGCGCCGGGAATTCGAACTGCGGGTCGCCCTGATCGAGCCGCTCTATGCGACTCACGGCTATTCGGGGACGGAGGTCGAAAACAACTACGCCCGACTGCTCGAGCTTGGCCGGGAACTCGGAGAAACGCGGCAATTGCTGCGCATCCTGTGGGGCAGGGCCGGCGGAGTTCTGGTCCGCTGCGATTTCCCGCGTGCCAACGAGTATGTCGGGAGTTTCCTCGAACTGGCGCGCCAGGCCGGCGACCCGACATCGGTGGCACAGGGAATCCGGATCAGCGCCGTGATCGCCAATGCGAGCGGTGAGCTGGTGGTCGCGCGCGACCGGCTGCTGGAAGTGATCGAGGCATTTGAGCGCGAGGGCACGGCGGCTACCCTCGGCGACTATCTGACGATTCCGCGCCCGACGACCTTGGCCCAATGTTCGTTCGCCTCGCAACAGCTCGGACTGCTCGACGAGGCCGACGAACTATGCGGGCGCAGTTTGCGTGAAACCCGTGAAAGCGGGCACCACCTCACCAGCTGTTACGTCATGTCGGTTTGCGCGATGAAGGCAATGGTCGCGCGGGATCCCGCCAGCGTTTTCTCGATCACGGAAGAACTGGTCGAGATTGTAAATCGGCATCATGTTTTCTATTGGGAATGCTTCACCGAAGCGCTGCTCGGCTGGGCTTCGGCTCGAACGGGGGCGGTAAAAACCGGCCTGGCACGACTGCAGCGCAGCTGGGAAATCCGTGACAGGATGCAAACCAGGATCTGGGGTCCCTTTTTCCGGATCAGCGAAGCCGAAATCCTGCTTCAGAACCAGAGAAGCGAAGAGGCTATTGCCTTGCTGGACCGGGCGGCGGCGGAGGCTGACGCGACCGGGCAGCATTACAGCGACGCGGAAGGGTTTCGCGTGCGAGCCTGCGCCAGACTTTCCCAGGGCGCGCCGCTTGCCGAGGTGGAGGCGCTGTTCCAGCGTGGATTGGAAACGGCGCGAGCGCAGAATGCGCGCCTGTTCGAGTTGCGGACCGCGACCAGCCTGGCAAAGGTCTGGCGGGATATCGGACAAGTTGAAAGCGCGCGCACGCTGCTGACGCCGGTTTACGGCTGGTTCACCAGTGGCCACGACACGGTGGATTTGATCCAGGCTCGCGCCGTGTTGGACAGCATGGGGTGACCAGGCGTGGGCCTCGACTGACTCGTACGGTTCCGAAGTTCGGATCATTTTGGGTCCACATCGAAGAATATCAGGAATCGTCATTCCGGGGCGCGCGCTCTTGCGCGAGCCTGGAATCCATAGCCCCCGCGGTGGTTATGGATTCCGGGCCTGCACCTCTGGCCGGCTATATCGGCGACCAAAATGGCCGCGGAACACGGAACAAAACGCTTCGCCGTCGCGCCATTTCCGGTCTCGCCTGGGCTGAACTTTTGTCGGCGCGAGGCTGGTTTCCTTACTCCGGCCAATTTGATTAAAACTTTTCGAAAAAATGCGTCATATTGTGCACAGCTCCATGGTTTGCTGGCTTTCGCGGCAAGCAGGGGCTTTGAAAGCGATGCCATCGACGCGGCAGACTTGGGATATTCTTCACTCGGCGCGGTTCCATTCGCCGGACATCTCGCATGAGCGGTACAGCCTCGTTCTGTCGCGCGTGCAATTGGTGGCGCGGGTTTTCTGCGTCCTTACGGTCCTCTGGATCGGGGTGGAATTTGTCTGCTGGCCGTGGCCGGTGAGCGGAGCACTGGGGCTTGAGCGCGTGTTCGTCGCGGGGGCCTTCTGGGTGCTTGGGGCCCATCGGTTCGAGACGCGGGCGCTCGACGCCTATGGCGCCATATCGGCTCTTATCCTGATTCCGTCGGGCCTGATCCTCGGTGTGGAATTCGTCCTGGCGCATACCGGCGCGCACACCTATCAGTTCTTCGGGACCCAGGCCTATCTGTTCTCCCCGATCGCGCTGGCAGCGATTTTGAGCATCTTCCCGCTGACGGCGCGCGAGAGCGTGCTGCTTGCCGCGCCGCTGATCCCCGTGACGGTGCTTCCTGTCATCTTGTGGCCCGAACTCTACGCAACGACGTCGCCCATGGCGGTGTTTCTTCTGCTTGTCCTGGTCACCGGAATAACGGCCATCGCAAGTCTCAGCCAACTCGGCTTTCTCGTCAGTCTTGTGCAAAAAACCGCGAGCGACGGATTGACGGGGGCGGTGACGCGAAAGTTCGGCGAGCGCATGCTCGAAACCATGTTTGCCATCGCGCAGCGCAAGAACACCGCGCTTAGCGTCCTCTTCATCGACCTCGACCGCTTCAAGTCGGTGAACGATCGGTTCGGGCATGCCGCCGGCGACGAGGTGCTCCACGGCGCGGTGGCCTCGATTGGTGCCGTGGCGCGCCGCCAGGATGTCCTTGTGCGCTGGGGTGGCGAGGAATTCGTGCTGATCATGCCGGAGACCAACGGCACGGAAGTTGAGAGTTTCGTCAACCGGCTGGGGCAGACCGGCATCGGCCTTGCGCCCGACGCGGTTCCGGTCACGGCAAGCATAGGTGCCGCGGAGCACTTGAGTGACAAGCCGGACAGTTGGGCCGTTCTTCTCGAGACCGCCGATCGCCGCATGTATTTGGCCAAGCAAGCAGGGCGAAACTGCTACGTCGGCCCGAACGGCGTTGCCGCAACCGGCGTGTTTGGATCGTCGCAGCCCGCCCGCGAGAATCCGCAAGCCAGGGTCCGGAACAACGCAAACCTCGGGATTGATCCGGCGTCTCCAATAACAAACGGCTCACGACGGATTTCTGCCATGAAGGACTTGATCAGATGCTGATGAATGACACCGCCGCGCGTTCCAAATGGTGCCCAATGGTGCGCGTCGAAGGCTCCAACCGCTTGTTCAATACCAAGTCGGATGGATTCGAGAACGCGGCAAACATGTATCATTGCATCGGTAGCTCCTGCATGTCGTGGCGCGAATTTCACCTTTCGCACATCAAGGGCGGCGAGCCGCCGGAGCATCACGGATATTGCGGGCTCGCCGGGCGTCCGGAACTCGAATAATTCGAGGCGACGGCTGCCCTTCGCGCATCGTGGCATCACCGCTTGCGGTCCAGAAATCCCTGCATCAGCTGTTGCGGTTCGCCGGTCAGGAAGGATTGTCCGAACACGCCGATGCTGAGGTCGACGGATTCCTTCAGCGGCAACTCCTCCCATTGCCGGATCAGCGCCTTTTGCGTGCGCAGCGCCTCCGGCGCGCATTGCAGCAGGGCGGCCACCGTCTTCTCGACCGCGGCGTCGAGGCCGCCTTCCGGCGCGACGGCATCGACCAGCCCCCAGGAAACCGCGGTAGCGGCGTCGATATTTTCCGCGGTCATCAACAGCCAGCGGGCGCGGCCCCAGCCGATCAGCCGCGGCAGCAGCGCCGCATGGATCACCGAGGGAATCCCGACCCTGACCTCGGGCATGCCGAATTTGGCGTCGGAACCGGCAATCCGGAAGTCGCAGCAGGCGGCGACTTCGAGGCCGCCGCCGAGGCACCAGCCCGGCATCCGCGCGATGACCGGCGCCGGAAAGCTCCGCACCGCCTCGCAGAGGTCGCGCAGGCCGGTGATGAATCTCTCGGCCGAGGCCTGATCCAGCCCCGCCATTTCCTTGATGTCGGCGCCGCCGATCATGCTCTTCTCGCTCTGGCCGGCGAGCACCAGCACGCGTATCCGACGTTCGGTCGCCAGCGCCTCCAGGCCCTCGCGCACCCCGTCGATGACAGCCGATCCCAGGATGTTGAGCGGGCCGGCATTGCAGATGGTCAGGCGGACGACGCCGCGCGGGTCGCGGTCGATGCCGCAATAAGGATTGAGCATGTGCATCAGCGGTCTCGCCTTCGGCTGCGCCTTGGTCGGCGCGGATCGGGTCCACTTCCCGGGCAATGCGGCGCCTTGTCAAGGGTCCCGCGGCGCGCCGCCGGATCGGCGCAGGCGGGACCAGCGCGGGCAGGGGGGCCGCGGCTGCCGTGCCGGCCATGAAATAAAGCGGGCTTTTTGCCGCTGTCGCTGTTATTATATGATTACAAACATCTTATGGGACCGCCGATGCGCTATTCCAGGGAACACAAGCTCGAGACCCATGCCCGGATCGTCAGGAAGGCCTCGGTGCGGCTGCGCGAGAAGGGCGCCCATGGCATTGGCGTCGCCGACCTGATGAAGGACGCCGGCCTGACCCATGGCGGGTTCTACGCCCATTTCGATTCCCGGGAAGCGCTGGTGATCGAGGCGTTTGCCGATGCGATGGACCGCTCGACCGCGCACTGGCGCAAGCTTGGCGAGGCGACGACGCCGGACCGGCGGTTCGCCGCCATCGTCGACTCCTACCTGACGCCGCTGCACCGCGACGATCCCGGCCATGGCTGCGCCATTCCGGCGCTGGGGGCGGAAATCGCCCGCGAGAGCCCGCGGACCCGCAAGGCCTTCGCCGCCAAGCTGGAGCAGATGATCGACATGCTGGCCGGCCAACTGCCGGACCTTCCGCGCAAGGCCGCGCGAAAGCAGGCGATGGCCGCGATCGCGACCATGATGGGAACCATGGTGATGGCCCGGGTCGCCGGCAGCGGCGATTTTTCCGAAGAGATCATGCAGGCCGGGCGCGACGCCGTGCTTGATCGCAAGCCGCCGCCGAAACCGCGGGCGAAGAAATCGGCGCCGAAAAAGGCCGCGGCGGCACGATCCTGACTGCTTGATGCGGTAAGCGCCTACGACGTTGGTCGCAAGGCCGGCATAGCGCCCGCCCAAGCCGGCATTTTCGCAAATGCGCTGCGCGTAGAACCCCTTTCCAAACGCCGCAAACACTGCAAGATGCCGGCAAAATCGGCACCTCGCCAGCTCCTGGAGGAACCCATGCGCACAATCGGACATTTTATCGGCGGCCGCGAGGTCAAGGGCACGTCAGGACGGTTCGCGGACGTGTTTGAGCCGATGACCGGCGACGTCCAGGCCCAGGTGGCGCTGGCCTCCAAGGCCGAACTGCGCGCCGCGGTCG
>Ga0182030_10005752_pt1 | contig 26260 bp, 20 predicted proteins | sample 812S3MmetaG_FD_121299 | JGI IMG/M metagenome (GOLD analysis project Ga0182030, IMG submission 121299) | Permafrost microbial communities from Stordalen Mire, Sweden - 812S3M metaG (Illumina Assembly) | ecosystem: Environmental > Terrestrial > Soil > Wetlands > Permafrost | place: Sweden...
AAGCGGCTGCCGCGCTGGCGGCGCGATTCGCCCGCCGCCACCGCCTCCACCGTGACCGGCATCAGCTGGCGTTCGCGCAGCAGCGAGCGCACGTGTCGCGGGGTGTCGCCCTCGATGACGCCCTTGCTCGAGCGGCCGCCGGCGTCGAGGGCCGTGTACTCAAATGCGCCCATGGGCGGTGAGTCTAATCCTCGCGCGTCACGCGCAGGACCTCTTCGACCGTGGTCTGGCCCTTGAGCACGCGCGCCAGCCCGTCATCGCGGATCGAGGGGGTGAACTTGCGCGCGTAGCGCTCCAGCTCATGCTCGCCGACCCCGTCGTGGATCATGGTGCGCAGCGTATCGTCGATCAGGATCAGCTCGTAGATGCCGGTGCGGCCGCGATAGCCGCCGCCCGGGTCACGGCCCGGCCGGTAGAGCGTGGGCGAAGGCTCGGTTGGCTCCAGTCCCAGCAGCCGGCGCTCGTATTCGCCGGCCGGGAATGACTGGCGGGTGTCGGCGTTGAGCACGCGCACCAGGCGCTGTGCCAGCACCCCGATCAGGCTCGAGGACAGCAGGAACGGCTCGATGCCCATGTCGCGCAGCCGCGTGAGCGCGCCGGCGGCGGTGTTGGTGTGCAGCGTCGAGAGCACCAGGTGGCCGGTGAGGCTCGCCTGCACGGCGATCTGCGCGGTCTCAAGATCGCGGATTTCACCGACCAGCACCACGTCCGGGTCCTGGCGCAGGATCGCGCGCAGCCCGCGCGCGAAGGTCATCTCCACCTTGGTGTTGACCTGCGTCTGGCCGATGCCGTCGATGTAGTACTCGATCGGATCCTCGACCGTCATGATGTTGCGGGTGTTGTCGTTCAGTCGTTCCAGCGCGGCATACAGCGTCGTGGTCTTGCCCGAGCCGGTGGGGCCGGTCACAAGCAGGATGCCGTGCGGCTTGTGGATCAGCTCATCGATCAGCTGCTGGGTGTGCTCGCCCATGCCGAGCGAGTCCAGTTCCAGCCGCCCGGCCTGCTTGTCGAGCAGACGCAGCACCACGCGCTCACCGTGGCCGGACGGAATGGTCGACACGCGCACGTCGACCGCGCGGCCGGCGATGCGCAGGCTGATGCGCCCGTCCTGCGGCAGGCGTTTCTCGGCGATGTCGAGCTTCGACATCACCTTGATGCGCGATACCACCAGCGGCGCCACGCCGCGCTTGGACTGCAGCACCTCGCGCAGGATGCCATCGACTCGAAAGCGCACCACCAGGCGATTCTCGAACGGCTCGATGTGGATATCAGAGGCATTCTCGCGGATCGCCTGCGTCAGCACGGCGTTGATCAGGCGGATGATCGGCGCATCGTCGTTGCTCTCGAGCAGGTCGGCCTGCTCGGGCAGCTCCTGCGCCAGCTGTCCCAGGTCGGTGGATTCATCGAGGCCGATCTGCATCGACTCGCCGCCGCCTTCGTAGGTCTTGCGCAGCAACTCGTCGAAGGTCTCGCTGTCTACCATGGTCAGCTTCACCGGCAGGCGCAGAAAGCGCCGCGCCTCGGCCAGCGCCACCGGCGAGGCCGGCGCGCGATAGACGCAGTCGGCGACGCCCGCCTCGATGGCGCGCACCAGCACGCCGTGGCGCCGGGCGAAGGTAAATGGCAGCCGCTGATCGCCCACCGCCGGCTGCATCACCACCGCGCTCACTGCGGGGCTCCGTTGGCGGGAGCGGTATTGACGGGCGCCGTGCCGGGGCCGCTGTACGGCGTCACCGGAGTGGTGTCGGGGCTGGGTGCAGTCGCCGGCTGAGGCGAGCGCTTGTGCTCCGGTTCAGTGTCCGGGCTCAGTATGCCGCTGGAGGTGTGGCCATTCTCCATCGACGGCAACGGTTCGGCCGGCGCATACGGTTGCAGCGGCAGCACTCGCGAGTCCTTGTTGAGGATGCGCTGCTGGTCGCGGATGTACTCGTACTTGGCGTCGGTCTCGAGCGAGGCCTGGGCATCGGTGCGCAGGATGTGCGGCTGCAGGAAGATCAGAAAGTTGGTCTTGGTCTTCTCGGTATTGCGGGTGCGAAACAGCTCGCCCAAGAACGGGATGCTGCCCAGCAGCGGTACCGAATTCTCGCTGTTGGTAACGCTGTCCTGGATCAGCCCGCCGAGCACCAGTGTGCCGGTGTCTTTGATGAGCACGCTGGTGGTGATGGCGCGCTTGTTGGTGACCAGATCGACCGCGCCCTCCGAGGAGGCGGCGAGGCTCGAGCTCTCCACCTGCAGCTTCAGCAGCACGGTGTCGCCCTCGCTGATGGTCGGCGTCACCGTCAGGATGGTGCCGACCTCTTCACGCTGAATGGTCTGGAACGCGCTGCCGGTGCCGTTGGTGGTCGAGTACTGGCCGGTGAGAAACGGCACTTCCTGCGCCACTTCCATCTTCGCTTCCTGGTTGTTGCGTGTCACTACCGACGGGGTGCCCAGGATATTGGTGCGCGAATCGGCCTGCAGCGCGCGCAGCATCAGCGCAAAGTTCACCCCGGCGGCCTTCAGCCGCCCGATGCCGAGCGTGGTGCCGTTGAGGGTGGAGTCGTTGAGTCCGCCGGTGGAGGCGCCGGTGGTGGTAGTGGTAGTGCTAGTGCTGCTGGCGGAGCTGGTGCTGCTCAGCGCCGCGGTCACCAGATCGACGATCGAGCTGCCGCCCACCGGGGAGACGAAGCCGCCGACGCCGACACTGGCATTGGTGCCATCGATGGCCCAGTTCACGCCCAGGTCCGAGGTCTTGTCGACCGTGACCTCGGCGATGATAGCCTCCACATAGACCTGCGGCTGGCGGATGTCGAGCTTGTCGATGACCGCGTTGAGCGCCTTCATGCTGCGCTGGCCGGCGGTGATCACCAGCGCGTTGTTGGCCTTGTCGGCCCAGATGGTGGCGGTGCCCCCGGCGAGCGAGATGGTGGCCGAGCCGCCGGTGGCGCCGGCAGCCGGTGCGGAGTTGGCGTCCGGCCGCGGGGTGTTGCCCTGGGCGTTGGGCTGCGGCTGGCCGGTCGGCTGGCGATTGAGCAGCGCATTCAGCGCCGCAGTGCTGCTGCTGTTGCCGCTGCTGGTGCCCGACATCTGCTCCTTCAGGCGCGTCGCCAGGTCCTCGGCATCCGAGAAGCGCAGGTAGCGCACCTGGGTTTCGCTGCCGGTATCCACCGGGGTATCGAGGTGTGTCACCAGCGCCTTGACGCGCATGCGCACGCTGTCGTCGCCCGACAGCAGGATGCTGTTGGAGCGATCGTCAGCCACGATCTTGAAACTGCCGCCGGTCTCCCCGCTCTGCGCCAGCAGCGAGTTGAGCACGCGCGCGGTATCGGCTGCGGTGGCGCTGCGCAGCGGGATCACGTCGATGTCCGGATTTCCGACCTCATCGATGCGCGCGATGATGCGCATCATCCGGTTCACGTTGCTGGCGCGGTCGGAGATGATCAGGATATTGGCACCGGTCACGGCCGACAGCTGCGCGTTCTGCGGCATCAGCGGGCGCAGCACCGGGACCAGCTGCGCGGCGCCGACGTTCTTGACCGCCAGTACCTGTGTGACCAGCTCGTCCGAGGTGGAGCTGACGTGGCTCGGCAGGTCGTCGGCCGGATACTGGCGCATGTTGGCATCGGGCACGATCTTGATGATGTTGCCGGCCGGCACCGCGATGAAGCCGTGCACCTGCAGGATCGCCAAAAACGCCTGGTAGAACTGGTCCGGCGTCATCGGCGTGGAGGACAGCATCGTCACCTGCGCGCGTACGCGCGGGTCGATGATGAAATTCTTGCCGGTCGCCATGCTGACGGCTTCGATGATCTGCGTGATGTCCGCGTCCTTGAAATTCGGCGTAATGCGCTGCGTGGCCGCCTGCTCGCCGCTGGCCCTCACCCGCTGCGAGCTCTGCTGCTGCGCAGCCGCCAGCGCGCAGACCGCCAGCGCGGCGAGCGCGATTGCAAGCTGGCGACGCCGGCGCGGCGCACGGATGATCGGTGGTCTATGGGACATCAGTGATCATTCCTACGGTGTGTGCTAGCGGTCGCGCTCGCTGCTGCCGCTGGCGGGAGCAGGGGCTGCGGCCGACGCGTCGGCGCCGGGCGCCGCAGCGTTGATATTGCCTGTAGAGGACGCCGGGGCTCCGGGCGCAGTGCTCAGATTCGGGGCGGGGATACGGCCGCGGTACTGGGAGCCGGGTGCGACGGGAGCGGGTGCGCCCTGGTCCGCGCCGGGTGCTGCCGGTGCCGGGGCTGCTCCGGCGGCGCCGGGGGCGGCACTGGTGGCCGCGGCCGCCGGGCCTGGCGCCGCCCCGTCAGTCGCATCGGCAGCATCGAGGTTCAGGTTGGCAAGATTAAGGTTCACCTCCTGCGACTGACCGTTGCGAGACACCGTCACGGTAGCGGTGGCGGCGGAGGACAGGGTTCCGAGGACTTCCATGGCGCGGGCGGCATCATCGAGCGCGGTGCCGTTGACCGCCTCGATCAGATCGCCGGACTTCAACCCCAGTTGATTGAAGGCGCTGGTGCCATGGCCGCCGCCGGGAAATATGCGGTAGCCCTGCAGCTTCCCCTGGTTGAATACCGGCTGCACCCGCACCAGCCCGGCAAGCAGGCTGGCGGGCTCGCGCGATGTAGTGGCGGCGGCCGCGCGCGGTGCGGCAGCGGCTCCGGGGGCAGGGCGTGAACTTACCGGCGTGCGCGGCAGCATCAGGGTCTCCAGGCCGCCATTGCGCTCGAGCAGCACGCGGTCACTGTATACCCCATGCAGGTGCACGCCGCCGGGGATCGCCGCGCCAACGCTGTAGAGTTTTCCGGCGGCTGCATTCTCGCCGATGATCGCAACGCCCTTGGCTGGATCCGGATCGGCGATCACCCCGGCGAGGATGAGTGGCATGGTGGTGTTCGGGGCATCGCCGCCAGCGGTGACAGCGCCGCCGCCAAAGAGGTGCGCATTGACGATCGTGGCCAGCTGCAGGGTCGGGTTGACGGCTACCCGCGGCAGCACCGGGGCGGCCCCGACGGCTGGCGGCGGCAGGCTCGCGCCGCCGGCGAGAGCGCGCGTCAGGATCAGGGCGGCATCGACGCCCAGCGCCAGCAGCAATACCAGGACGATAAGCTGCGCACCGCGGTCGGCGAATAACCGCGTCAGTCCCTGCACAGACTTGAGCTCATCAAACCAAATTGTTGCGCTGGCCAACTATAGCTCCGGGGGAGCGTGTGAGTATGACATGATACGGCGCAGCCGCTGACGCTCTCAAGTGTTTGTTTCGTCTAATGTCTTTTAGTTCCCGGCGTCGCTCATCGCCGACACCGTTTACTACCCGCTACGGAGATACCTTGATACGCCCCAGTGGATTAGACTTCAGTGGCAGGCGCGCTGCAGATCCGCCGCAATTTTGTGACGGGACGAGTTTCACGTGACGGAGCACAGAGCATCGAACCGTCCCGAGCATGGTGTCATAGTCGAGGAGGCTCCGCCGGAGACGGCGCAGCCACCTCTGTACCGCGTCATATTGCTCAACGACGACTACACGCCGATGGAATTCGTCGTGGAAATACTGGAGCGGTTCTTTGCCATGGACCGGCCGACGGCAACCCGGGTGATGCTGGAAGTCCATACCCGGGGTAAAGGTGTATGTGGAGTCTTTACATACGAAATTGCAGAGACCAAAGTGTCACAAGTGACCGGTTACTCGCGCGAGCATCAGCACCCGTTGCTGTGCACGCTCGAGGAAGCGTGAACCTTCTACGGGAGAGGCGGAGCAGTGTTGTCGAGTGAGCTCGAATTTTGCCTGAACCAGGCCTTCCATCAGGCGCGCGGCGCGCGCCATGAATTCCTCACGGTCGAGCATCTGCTGCTCGCAATCCTTGACGCACCCAAGGTGCGCGAAGTACTCGAGGGCTGCGGCGCAGACCTCGAACGGCTGAGCGCCGATCTGAAGCAGCACGTCGAGAGCAATACCCCGCGGCTGGCGCCCTCCGAGGAGCGCGAGGTGCAGCCGACGCTCGGCTTCCAGCGCGTGCTGCAGCGGGCCGTGTTTCACGTGCAGTCGAGCGGCAAGAAAGAAGTCGGCGTGGTCAACGTGCTGGTCGCGATCTTCAGCGAGAAGCAGAGTCACGCGGTATTCCTGCTGGCACGTGCGCAGGTGACACGCCTCGACGTGGTCAATTTCATCTCGCACGGCCTGTCGCGCACCGGTGAATCGAAAGCCGACAAGGAGCGTGATGACGCCGGGGTCGAGGGCGAGCGCGACAACGACTCGGGTAGCGCGCTGGAGAAGTACGCGGTCAACCTCAACGCCCAGGCGCAGGAGGGACGCATCGATCCGCTGATCGGTCGCAAGCTCGAGATCGATCGCACCATCGAGATCCTGTGCCGGCGCCGCAAGAACAATCCGCTGTACGTGGGTGAAGCCGGCGTCGGCAAGACCGCGATCGCCGAAGGGCTGGCGCGGCTGATCGTCGAGGGCCGGGTGCCCGAGGTGCTGGCCGACTGCACGATTTTCGCCCTCGACATGGGGGCGCTGATTGCGGGCACCAAGTACCGAGGCGATTTCGAAAAGCGCCTGAAATCAGTGGTCAATGAGCTCAAGAAGCAGCCCGGTGCGATCCTGTTCATCGACGAGATCCACACCGTGATTGGGGCTGGCGCGGCCTCCGGCGGCGTCATGGATGCCTCCAACCTCATCAAGCCGGTGCTGGCCAATGGCGAGATCCGCTGCATCGGCTCGACGACCTACCAGGAATATCGCGGCATCTTCGAGAAGGATCATGCACTTGCGCGGCGCTTCCAGAAGATCGACGTGGCCGAGCCTTCGGTGGCCGAGACGGTCGAGATCCTGATGGGGCTGAAGCCCAAGTTCGAGGAGCACCACGGTGTCGAGTACGCCGACGATGCGCTGCGGGCGGCGGCCGAGCTGGCCGATCGCCATATCAATGAGCGCCACCTGCCCGACAAGGCCATCGACGTGGTCGATGAGGCCGGTGCGCGGCTGCGCCTGAAACCGGTCGGCGAGCGCGAGTCGCGGGTCGATGTGGCGCAGATCGAGGACGTGGTGGCGCGCATGGCGCGCATTCCGGCCAAGAACGTATCGGCTTCGGACCGCGATCTGCTCAAGAACCTGGAGCGCAATCTCAAGCTGGTAATTTTCGGCCAGAACCAGGCGATCGAGACCCTGTCGGCAGCGATCAAGATGGCGCGCTCCGGGCTGGGCGATCAGCGCAAGCCGGTCGGCAGCCTGCTGTTTGCCGGTCCCACCGGCGTCGGCAAGACCGAGGTCACGCGCCAGCTGGCGATTGCGCTCGGCATCGAATTCATCCGCTTCGACATGTCCGAATATATGGAGCGCCACACCGTGTCGCGCCTGATCGGCGCGCCGCCCGGCTACGTCGGCTTCGACCAGGGTGGCCTTTTGACCGAGGCGATCGCCAAGCATCCGCACTGCGTGCTGCTGCTGGATGAGATCGAGAAGGCGCATTCGGACGTGTTCAACCTGCTGCTGCAGGTGATGGACCATGGCACGCTGACCGACAATAACGGCCGCAAGGCCGATTTCCGCCACGTGATCATCGTCATGACCACCAACGCCGGCGCCCAGGAAATGAGCCGGCCGTCGATCGGCTTCATGCACGCCGACAACGCCACCGACGGCATGGAGGCGATTCGGCGGCTGTTCTCACCCGAGTTCAGGAATCGCCTGGATGCGGTGATCCAGTTTGCAGCGCTCGATGAGGCGACCATCGAGCGTGTGGTGGACAAGCTGCTGATCGAAGTCGAGGCACAGCTCGAACCCAAGGGCGTGGTGCTGAACATCGAGGAGGCGGCGCGGCGCTGGATCGCGCAGAAGGGCTATGACCCGAAGATGGGTGCCCGGCCGATGGCGCGCGTGATCCAGGAGCACATCAAGCGGCCGCTGGCCGAGGAGCTGCTGTTCGGCAAGCTGGTCGGCGGCGGGCAGGTACGGGTGTCGGTGTCGGCCGATGAGAGTGCGCTGCAGCTTGAGTACGCGCCGGCCGCGCAGACCGAGGTCACCGCTTAATCATTGAGGTGCGGGCCCGGCGCTTCAGCGGCCGCGATAGACGATGCGGCCCTTGGACAAATCGTACGGTGTCATTTCGACCGTCACCGCATCGCCGGTAAGGATGCGGATGTAGTTCTTGCGCATCTTTCCGGAGATGTGCGCGGTCACCAGGTGACCGTTCTTCAACTTCACGCGGAAGGTGGTGTTGGGCAGGGTCTCGACGACCTCACCTTCCATCTGAATGGCGTCTTCTTTGGGCATGCTGCGCTGCGTAGCCTAAGGGGCGCGAATTTACGCATAAAGGATGCTCCCAATGCAATGTGAGTCGTATCCGGGCACTAGGCCGGCTGCAGAAAGCGCAGGAACTGGCGGCGCGGCATCGCGCGGCTGCCCAGGCTGCGCAGGTGCGCGGAGGGCAGCTGGCAGTCGATCAGATCGATGCCGAATTCACCGCAGTGCTCCACCAGGCCGGCCAGGGCGGCCTTTGACGCATCGGGTTCGCGACTGAACATCGACTCGCCAAAGAACACCCGGCCAAGGCGCACCCCGTAGACGCCGCCCACCAGGCGGTCGGCGCGCCAGATCTCGTAGCTGTGCGCCAGCCCGCGCTGCTGCAGGTCGCAATAGGCGGCGGACATTTCCGGGGTGATCCAGGTGCCGGGGCTGCGCGTGCGTGGTGCGGCACAGGCGGCGACCACAGCCGCAAAGTCGCGATCGGCGAGCCACTGGAAGCCGCGCGTGCGCAGGCTGCGGGCAAAGCGGCGCGAGCAATGAAACTCGCCCGGCAGCAGCACTTCACGCGGATCGGGCGACCACCACAGCACCGGCTGCCCGGGCGAATACCACGGAAAAATGCCGCGCTCATAGGCGGCCACCAGGCGCTCGAACTTCAGGTCGCCGCCGGCGGCCAGCAGCCCGGGCGGGTCGCGCAGCGCCGCCTCGTGCGGTGGGAAACGATCCGGCGGGTCGTCGGGCGACAGCCAGGTGATCATCGCGGCGTCGGCGTCGGCTCGCCCTTTCGAAACGGCGCGTGGGCATCGGCCTCGCTGGCGTAGGCGTCGATCGCAAGGCCCTCGCGCTTGAGATAGGCCCCGATCGCGCGCCGCAGTGCCGGGTCGGCAATCCAGTGCGCCGACCAGGTCAGCGCCGGCTCGAAGCCGCGTGCGATCTTGTGCTCGCCCTGCGTGCCCGGCTGGAACGTGGACAGACCCTCGGCGATGCAGTAGTCGATGCCCTGGTAGTAACAGGCCTCGAAGTGCAGGCTGTGATAGTCGGCATCGGCACCCCAGTAGCGGCCATAGAGCGTATCGGCGGAGCGGAAAAACACCGCCACCGCCACCGCCTCACCGGCGCGCAGTGCCAGCTTGACCAGGAAACTGTGGGCCAGCGAGTGCGCGATGCGGCTGAAGAACAAGCGATTCAAGTACGGCATGTGGCCGTGGCGGATGAACGTGACCTCGTGCAGCAGGAACACGCGCTCGATCAGCGCCTCGCTTAGTTCGTCACCGTGCAGCGTACGAAATTCGATGCCCTGTTCGGCGACGCGGCGGCGCTCGCGCCGCGCCTTCTTGCGCTTGTCGGCTGAAAAGCCATCGAGGAAATCATCGAAGTCGCGATAGCCGCGGTTGTGCCACTGAAAGTGGCAGTCGCGGCGCAGCAGCCAGCCGTCCTGCTCGCAGGCGGTGCGCGCCGGCGCATCCAGGAACAGTGCGTGCACTGAGGACAGCTGCGAGGCGTCGAGCTGATCGCGCATCGCGGCCAGCAGTTGCGCGCGCAGCGTAGCGGCCGGCAGATCGGCGCGGCACAGCAGCCGCGGACCGCTCGCCGGCGTGAACGGCACCGCGCACACCAGCTTCGGATAGTAGGCAATGCCGGCCTGCTCGGCGGCCCGCGCCCAGGCGAAATCGAACACGAACTCGCCCCAGGAGTGCGTCTTTTGGTAGAGCGGCGCAGCGGCGGCAAGCCCGTGCTCATCGAACAGCGCCAGGTGATGCGGACTCCACCCGCTGCGCGCGCTGGCACAGCCGCTGTCTTCGATGGCCGCGAGAAATTCGTGCCGCAGGAACGGGTAGTCGCCCGCCAGCGCATTCCACTCCGCGGCCGGGATGTCGCTGGCCCGGGAAAGCAGCCGGATTTGCACGGGCGGTTCAGTCTCCCTGGGCGTGCATCAGATGAGCGTCAGGTGGCACTGTGGTCGAACTGCTCGAGATAGCGGTCGGCATCGAGCGCCGCCATGCAGCCCGAACCGGCCGAGGTGATGGCCTGGCGGTAGACGTGGTCGGCGACATCGCCGGCTGCGAACACACCGGGCAGGCTGGTAGCGGTGGCATTGCCGTCGCTGCCGCCGTGCACGGCGAGATAGCCGCCGTGCATCTCGAGCTGGCCGCGAAACAGATCGGTGTTGGGCGTGTGGCCGATGGCGATGAAGATGCCGCTGACGGCAAGCTCGCGCGCACTATCGTCGGCGGTGGAGCGGATGCGCACGCTGTGCACGCCCGAGTCATCACCCAGGATCTCATCCACGTAGTGATGCCACAGCAGGCTCACCTTGCCGGCGTGCGCGCGCTCCAGCAGCCGGTCCTGCAGGATCTTCTCGGCCCGCAGCTTGTCGCGCCGGTGGATCAGCGTCACATGCTCGGCCAGGTTCGACAGGTAGAGCGTCTCCTCGACTGCGGTATTGCCGCCGCCGACCACCGCGACGCGGTGACCGCGGAAGAAGAAGCCATCGCAGGTGGCGCAGGCGGACACGCCGCGGCCGCGAAATATCTGCTCCGACGGCAGGCCCAGGTAGCGCGCCGAGGCGCCGGTGGCGATGATCAGCGCATCGCAGCTGTAGCGCTTGCTGCCGCTGCTGAGCACGAACGGGCGCACCGACAGATCCGCCTGCTCGATGTGATCGACCACGATTTCAGTGGCGAAGCGCTGCGCGTGCTCGAGCATACGCTGCATCAGCGCCGGGCCCTGCAGGCCCTCGACGTCGCCCGGCCAGTTGTCCACCTCGGTCGTGGTCATCAGTTGGCCGCCCTGTTCGAGGCCGCTGATCAGCATCGGCGCGCGATTGGCGCGCGCCGCGTACAGCGCGGCGGTATAGCCGGCCGGTCCCGAACCAAGGACGATCAGACGGCGGTGCAGCGGCGGAGTCATGTACAATTTCCTTTCATTCCGCGCCGTGGCGCGCTGAACTCCAAGTTGAATGATGCATGGTAAGTAAGCCGGACCCGCAGGCCAAATCATATCCTTAAGTGAGGATTGTTAATCCGTGGTCGAATCCACCGCCCAGAGTCGCGCACCGCTGCGCTTTTCCACCGCCGTCGCGCGCGGCTTGCGCGAGGGCGCCGCCATTGCGATCGCGGTGGCGGCGCTGGTGGTGCTGGTCGCGCTGCTAAGCTTCAATGCGGACGACCACGGCTTCACTTCCAGCGGCGAGAGCCTGGTGGTGCAAAACCGCGTCGGGCCGGTGGGCGCCTGGCTGTCCGGTGCGCTGCTGTTCCTGTTCGGCCGGCCCGCATATCTGCTGCCGGTAATGCTCGCGGTGGCGGCCTGGCGGCTGATGCGCCCGCAGCAGAGCGTCGAGTACCACTCGCGGCTGAATGTGGCGATTCGCAGCGCCGGCTTCATCGTGGTGCTGGTGTCGAGCTGCGCGCTGGCGACGCTGCACTGGAATCCAGGCAGGCTGCCGCAGGGCGCCGGCGGCGTGGTCGGCAGCGCCGCCGGAGAGAGCCTGAAATCAGGCCTTGATCTGCTGGGTGCGACGCTGCTGCTGCTGGCGGCCTGGATGGCGGGAGCTGCGGTCGCCTTTGGTGTCTCATGGTTTACCGTGATGGACCGGCTCGGGGCCTGGACCTGGGCGGGCGTGCACTGGGTGCGTGAACGCTGGTTCACCACGCGCGAGGTCAATGCCGGCCGCAGCGCCAAGCAGGAACGCAAGGAAGCGCTGCAGGCCGAGCAGCGGCGCGCCGCGCCGCGGATCGCACCGGCTATTTCCGCGCCGGCGCCGGCGCCGCCAAGGAGCGAGCGGGTCGAGAAAGAGCGCCAGGTGCCGCTGTTCGATCCGCCTTCGGCGCGCGAATTGCCGCCGCTGGATCTGCTCGATACTCCGGGCGAGCGCCAGTCCTCGTATTCATCCGAGGCGCTCGAGGCGATGTCGCGGCTGGTCGAGATCAAGCTCAAGGACTTCGGCGTCGACGTCGACGTGGTGGCGGTGCATCCAGGCCCGGTGGTCACGCGCTTCGAGATGCGCCCGGCGCCGGGCGTCAAGGCGAGCCAGATCAGCAGCCTGTCGAAGGACCTGGCGCGCGCGCTGTCGACCATCAGCGTGCGCGTGGTCGAGGTGATTCCCGGCAAGTCGGTGATGGGGCTGGAGATCCCGAATGAGAAGCGCGAAGTGGTCACGCTCGGCGAGATCATCCGCTCTAAGGCCTACGAGGATGTCGCCTCACCGCTCACGCTGGCGCTCGGCAAGGATATCGGCGGGGTACCGATGGTGGCGGACCTGGCGCGCATGCCGCACCTTTTGATCGCCGGCACCACCGGTTCGGGCAAGTCGGTTGCGATCAACGCCATGGTGCTGAGCCTGCTGTACAAGTCTACCGCTGAGCACGTGCGGCTGATCATGATCGATCCGAAAATGCTGGAGCTGTCGGTCTACGAAGGCATCCCGCACCTGCTGTCGCCGGTGGTCACCGACATGAAGCAGGCGGCCAATGCGCTGCGCTGGTGTGTCGCCGAGATGGAGCGGCGCTACCAGCTGATGGCGGCGCTCGGGGTACGTAACATCGCGGGCTACAACCGCCGCGTCAAGGATTCGATCGCCGAGAACAAGCCGATCCGCGATCCGGTAATGCTGCAGCGTGCCGCCAACGATCCAAGCATCGACCAGAGCCAGATTCCGAACCTCGAGCCGCTGCCGTTCGTGGTGGTGATCATCGATGAGCTGGCCGACATGATGATGATCGTCGGCAAGAAGGTCGAGGAACTGATCGCGCGTCTGGCGCAGAAGGCGCGGGCCTCGGGCATACATCTGATACTGGCCACGCAGCGCCCGTCGGTCGATGTGATCACCGGGCTCATCAAAGCCAACATTCCGACCCGCATCGCCTTCCAGGTCTCGGCCAAGGTGGATTCACGCACCATCCTCGACCAGATGGGCGCCGAATCGCTGCTGGGTCACGGCGACATGCTGTATCTGCCGCCTGGCACCTCGATGCCGACCCGCATCCACGGCGCCTTTGTCTCCGACGCCGAAGTGCATCGCGTGGTCGAGGGACTGAAGAAGGCAGCGCGCCCGAACTATATCGATGAAGTATTGCGTGGTCCGTCGACGCCGATACCCGGCATCAGCGGCGAGGACGATGACAATGGCGCTGACGGCGGCGGCGATCCGGAACAGGACCCGCTGTACGACGAGGCGGTGAAGATCGTCACCACCGAGCGCAAACCGTCGATCTCCTACGTGCAGCGGCGGCTGAAAATCGGCTACAACCGCGCGGCGCGCATGCTCGAGGCAATGGAGAGCGCCGGCATCGTCGGGCCGCTGCAGTCCAATGGCGGGCGCGAAGTGCTGGCACCGCCGCCGGCGGGGAGCTGACATGGCGCAGCGGCGAATGATGGCACCTGGATTGGCCTTTCTGCTCGCCGTGGGTGCAGTGCGCGCGGCCACCACCGGCGGCGCCGACTCGGCCCTGGATCGCTACCTGAACGGCATGACGAGCCTGCGCACCGCCTTTACTCAGACCGTCACCGATGCGCGCGGCACCCAGAGTGAGTCCGGCGCGGGCACGCTGCTGGTCGTGCGGCCGGGTCGGTTTCGTTGGGATTACGCCCCGCGCGCGGATGCCCCGGCGGCTACGGCAGCGCGAGCTGCGTCGGCTGCGCCAACCACACCGGCTGCGCCCCCAGCACCGCCGGTTGCAGCGGACGGCGGCGCGCGCGGCCAGCTGCTGGTGGCCGATGGCAAGAACCTGTGGTTCTACGATCGCGAGCTGGCGCAGGTGTCGGTCAAGCCGGCGGCGGCCGCGCTGTCAGCGACGCCGGTGATGCTACTGTCGGGCTCATCCGCGCAGCTGCACGAGAGCTTCGACATCGCCGCGTCAGGATCGCACGATGGGCTGGACTGGGTCAGCGTCAAGCCGCGCAGCACCGAGGCGGATTTCAGCCATGCCGAACTGGGTTTCGCACACGATCGGCTGCAGCGCATGGTGGTGAGTGACCGGCTCGGCCAGACGGTGGCGCTCGAGTTCTCGCACAGCGATCGCAATGTGCGCTTCGAGGCCTCGGAGCTGCAGTTCAAACCTCCGGCCGGTGTGGATGTGATCGGCACGCCGCAGTCGTAGCCGCTGCCGTGATGCGCAAGCGGGACTCGAATCAACAGCCGCTCAGGCTGGCCGACGGCGGCAAGGACTGGCGGCCGCTGGCAGATCGCATGCGGCCACGCACGCTGGAGGAGTTCGTGGGCCAGACCCACTTGCTGGCGCCCGGCAAGCCGTTGTACCAGGCGATTGCCGATGGCCAGGCGCATTCACTGATCCTGTGGGGGCCGCCGGGTACCGGCAAGACGACGCTGGCGCGGCTGATCGCCGAGCGCTCCGAGGCGCGCTTCATCGCGCTGTCGGCGGTGCAGGCGAGCATCAAGGACATCCGCGACGCCGTGGCGCTCGCGCAGCAGAGCGCTGGCGGCGGACAGTCGACGATACTGTTCCTCGATGAAGTGCATCGCTTCAACAAGGCGCAGCAGGATGCATTCCTGCCGCACGTCGAGGACGGTACGCTGACATTCATCGGTGCGACCACGGAGAATCCCTCGTTCGAGATCGTCGGCGCGCTGCTATCGCGTGCACGCGTCTATGTACTCAAGGCGTTGAGCGTCGCGGAACTGCAAGCGTTGCTGCGCGCGGCGCTGGCTGATCCGGAGCGCGGCCTGGGAGCGCAGCAGCTGGCGATAGAAGATGAGGCGCTGGCACTGCTGGCGCACGCCGCTGACGGCGACGCGCGGCGCGGACTTGGCATGCTGGAGCTTGCGGCATCGTCGGTCGCCGCGAGCGGCGACAAGCGCATCACGCTGGCGCAGGCACAGGAGATTGCGGGCGGCGGCCGCCGCCGCTTCGATAAGGGCGGGGATCAGTTCTACGACCAGATCTCAGCGCTGCATAAGGCGGTTCGCGGCACCGATCCGGACGCAGCGCTGTACTGGTTCGCGCGCATGATCGATGGCGGCTGCGATCCGCATTACCTGGCACGGCGCATCACGCGCATGGCGGCCGAGGACATCGGGCTGGCCGATCCGCGCGCGCTGCAGATCACACTCGATGCCTGGCAGCTGTACGAGCGGCTGGGCAGCCCGGAAGGCGAGCTGGCATTAGCCGAGGCGGTGGTGTACCTGGCGGTCGCCGCCAAGAGCAACGCGGTCTATACCGCGCTGGCCGAGGCACGCGCGGATGTCGAGCGCTACGGTTCGCTGGAAGTGCCGCTGCGATTTCGCAATGCGCCGACCAGGCTGATGAAGGAGCTGGGTCACGGCAGCGGCTATCGTTATGCGCACGATGAGGATCAGGCGTATGCCGCCGGCGAGCGCTACCTGCCCGACGACATGCCGGATCGCCGCTATTATCATCCGACCACGCGCGGCCTGGAGCAGCGCATCGGCGAGGCGCTGGAGCGCCTGCGAAACCCGAAGTCCGACGAAAGCAAATCATGATTGATCCGAAGCTGCTGCGTTCCGACCCGGAACAAGTCGCGCGACTGCTGGCGCGGCGCGGCTATGCATTCGATGTGACTGCATGGCAGCAGCTCGAGGAGCAGCGCCGCCACTGGCAGATCGAGACCGACCGGCTGCGCGCGGCACGCAACACCCAGGCCAAGGCGGTCGGGCAGGCGCGCGGGCGCGGCGAGGATATCGAGCCGCTACTGCGCGCGGGCGAGGAGCTGACGCAGGGCCTGACCGGCGCTGAACAGGAACTCGGGCGCTTGCAGTCGCAGCTTGAACGCTGGCAGCTCGAGTTGCCGAACCTGCTGCACGAGTCGGTACCGGACGGAGCCGACGAGAGCGCCAACGTCGAGGTGGCGCGCTACGGCGTGGTGCGCGAGTTCAAGTTCAAGCCGCGCGATCACGTCGAGCTTGGCGAGGCGCTCGGGCTGCTGGATTTTGAGGCCGCGGGCCGCATCTCCGGCGCGCGTTTCGTGGTAATCCGCGCCGGGTTGGCGCAGCTGCAGCGCGCGCTGGCGCAGTTCATGCTGGATCTGCACACACGCGAGCATGGCTATACGGAGATCTACGCCCCTTACCTGGTGTCGAGCGCCGCCCTGGTGGGTACCGGCCAGCTGCCAAAGTTCGAACAGGACCTGTTCGCACTGCGCGGCGAACATGAGCTGTACCTGATCCCGACTGCGGAAGTGCCGATGACGAACCTGGTGCGCGACCAGATCGTCGCAGCCGAGGCGCTGCCGCTGAAGTTCACCGCGCACACGCCGTGCTTTCGCTCCGAGGCCGGCGCCGCCGGCCGCGATACGCGCGGCATGATCCGCCAGCATCAGTTCGAGAAGGTCGAGCTGGTGCAGATCGTGCGGCCGGCCGACTCCTACGCGGCGCTCGAGGCACTGCGCGCCGATGCCGAGAGCGTGCTGCAGCGGCTGGAGCTGCCGTACCGCGTGATGGCGCTGTGCGGTGCCGACACCGGCTTTGCCAGCGCCAAGACCTACGATCTGGAGGTGTGGCTGCCGTCGCAGAAGCGATTTCGCGAGATTTCATCTTGCAGCAACTGCGAGGCGTTTCAGGCGCGCCGCATGCAGGCGCGCTGGCGCAATCCGATCACCGGCAAGCCCGAGCCGGTGCATACGCTCAATGGTTCCGGCGTTGCGGTCGGCCGTGCGCTGGTTGCGGTGCTGGAGAATTATCAGAATGAGGACGGCAGCATCGAGGTGCCGGCGGTGCTGCGGCCCTACATGGGCGGGGTGACGCTGATCGATGGGGCAGCGCGCTGAGCAGGAGCGCGCTAGATCTGCCAGTGCGTGACCATGCGGTTGATGGCGTAGCCGCCAACCGCGAGAAAAATAAACAGTGTCGCGGCCAGCAATAGAGGTTTGACGCCGGCCTGGCGGATGGCACCGGCGTGCGTGCGCAATCCCAATGCTGCCATCGCCATGGTGAGCAGCAACGTGTCGAGTTGAATCAGCCAGGCTACGAACACGGGCGGCAGCAGCTGCAGCGAGTTCAACGCACTGGCGGCGATGAACAGCAGCGCAAACCATGGCACCAGGTCATGGGCACTACTGGCGGCGTGGTCCTTCGGGTGACTGGTGAATTGCCGGACTGTCTGGCTGGCGGACAGCAGCAGCAGGAACGGCGCCAGCATCATGACCCGGAGCATCTTCTCGATCACCGCAATGCCGGCCACCTCATCGCTGACACTCTTGCCGGCAGCGATCACCTGCGCCACCTCGTGAATGGTGGAGCCGGCAAAGATGCCGAATGCGTGTTGCGACAGGCCCAGATGGGCGTAGAGCGGCGGGTAGATGAACATTGCCAGCGTACCGAATATCACCACAGTAGCCACTGCCACGGAGACCTTGTGCGCCTGGCCGCGCACGATGGGCTCGGTGGCCATAACCGCGGCGGCCCCGCAAATCGCGCTGCCGGCGCCAATCAGCATCGAGGTCTGCCGGTCGAGCCTGAAAACGCGGGTGCCCAGCTGGACCGCAATCAGGAAGGTCAGGGTCACCATCAGTGCATCGATTACCACCCCGGTCCAGCCGACTTCGCCGATCTGCTGGAAGGTGATGCGAAAGCCAAATAGCACGATACCGGTGCGCAGCAGCGTGCTCTTGGAGAAATCGACGCCGGCGGCGGTGTGAGCTGCGATGCGCGGGAAGAACGTATTGCCGGCGATGATGCCGAGCGCAATCGTCACGGTGAGGCCGCTCAGGCCCAGGCGCTGCATGGCGGGCAATTGGGCCACCGACATCCCGATCCCGGCGAGCGCGCCGGTGAGCGCCAGGCCGAGCCACCAGGCGCGTGCGTCACGGGTAGGGGATACGATGGTGATCGGCGGCTCTATCTGCTCCGATACATTCTAACAGCGCTCATGGCTGCGGGCAGCCGCGCCAGATGCGTTTATACAGCGGCCGGCTGCCAAGCGCGTACACCAGTGCCGCCGGCTGCTCCACGTTCCAGACCGCAAGATCACAGCTCTTGCCGACGTCGATGGTGCCGCGGTCCGCCAGCACGCCGAGCGCGCGCGCGGCCTCGCGCGTCACGCCGCCCAGGCATTCCTCGGTCGTCAGCCCGAATTCCACCGCTGCCATGTTCATCGCGGTCAGCAGCGAGGACATCGGCGAGGTGCCGGGATTGCAGTCGGAGGCGATTGCCATGGGCACGCCGGCCGCCCGCAGCGCGGACACCGGTGGTGCGCGGTGCTGGCGCAGGAAATAGAACGCACCGGGCAGCAGCACGGCCACCGTGCCGGCGCTGGCCAGCGCCGCAACGCCCGCCTCGTCGGTGAATTCCAGATGGTCGGCGGACTGTGCATTGTAGCGCGCGGCGAGCGCTGCGCCGTGCATGTTGGAGAGCTGGTCGGCATGCAGCTTGACCGGCAGCCGCAGAGAGCGCGCGCAGTCAAACACACGCGCCACCTGCTCGACCGAGAACGCAATCGTTTCGCAGTAGGCGTCCACGGCATCGGCCAGGCCGCTGGCGGCCACCGCCGGCAGGTAGTCCGAACAGATGCGCTCGACGTAGCCGTCGCTGCCGCCTGGAAACTTTGACGGCACGACGTGCGCGGCAAGATAGGTGGTGCTGACCGACAGCGCTCGCAGCGAGCCGATGCGTCGGGCCGCCTGCAGGCAGCGCAATTCGATTTCCAGTTCCAGGCCATAGCCGGACTTGATCTCCAGCGTGGTGACACCGTCAGCCAGCAGTGCATCGACGCGCGGTAGTGCCTCGGCCACCAGCCCGGCCTCGTCTAGGGCGGCGGTTGCCGCCGCGGTGCTCAGGATGCCGCCGCCGGCGCGAGCGATGCTCTCGTAGGGCTCGCCGGCGAGCCTTCGCCCCATCTCCGCGGACCGGTCGCCGCCATAGACGATGTGGGTATGACAGTCCACCAGCCCGGGGGTCACCAAGCGGCCCCGCAGGTCGACCAGTTGCGCTTCGGGATAGCGGCGCCGCAGCTCGGCTTCGCTGCCGATGGCCGCAATACGGCCGTCGACCGCCGCGATGCTGTCGACGTCGACGCTGTTTGGCTCGAGCCGGTTAGCGCTGGTGCTGTCGGCGCTGCTGTCGCTGCCGGCACTCATTGTAAGCAGCCGGCCACGTGCGAACAGTGTTGCCTGGGGCGAGGCGGCGGTGGTTATGGGCACGGAAGAAGGTACTGGCGATGACGGCATGGGCGGTGCAATGAGTAATTGGTGTCCGGCGCCGCTAGAATCGCGTACCCGAGCCGATGACGCCAGTCCTGATGCTAACAGTCACCTTTGCCAATCTGTGGATCGACGGCGCATTCCGGGCCAATGTCGCGGTCCAGATCGATGACGAGGGCAGGCTCGCGCGCATGACGCCGGGTCCATCGGCAGCGCAGCAGCTGGGCACCGAGCACTCGGCGGCGGCGCGCTCAGCGGCGTACGTGCCCGGGTTGACGCTGCCGGGACTGGGCGATGCACATTGTCACGCGTTCCAGCGCCTGCTGCCGGCCTGGACACAGCGTGCGCGCGGGATCGGTGATGACTTCTGGAGCTGGCGCGAGGCGATGTATGCCGCGGCCGGGAAGCTCGGCTACGAGGAACTGGAGGCGATCACAGCGCGCTGTTACCTCGACCTGCTGCGCGGCGGCTACACCGGCGTGGCGGAGTTTCTTTATCTGCACCGGCTGGCCCGCGGCGCGCAACCATCACTCGATGCCGATGTCGCGATCGCGCGCGCCGCGGCGCGTACCGGGATGCGACTGACGCTGCTGCCGACACTGTATCAGCACGGCAACTTCGGGCGCGCGGCGCCGACCCCCGGCCAGGCGCCGTTCGTGCGCTCCACCGAGCTGTACCTGCAGGACTTCAGCGAACTGGCGCGACGCTATCCGCCGGACGGGGAAATCCGGCTCGGCGCGGCATTCCACAGCGTGCGCGCGGTGGACATCGAGACGATCGCAGCCGTCGCCGCGCAGCTGGGCGGCGAGAAACGCGGCGCGCTGTTTCACATCCACGTGGCCGAGCAGCCGGCCGAGGTGGCCGCATGCCGCGAGCACTACGGCGCTACACCGGTGGCGCTGCTGGCCGAGCGCGGGCTGCTGGGCAAGCATTGGGCGCTGGTGCATGCCACACACACCACGGCCGCGGAGCTGGATCAGATCGCCGCCAGCGGTGCGACGCTGGTGCTGTGTCCGACCACCGAGGCGGATCTTGGCGATGGCTGCGCCGATGCGGCGCATTTCCTCGATGCTGGTGGCCGTCTGGCTATTGGCTCGGACAGCAATATCGGGTGCAATGCCTGGGGCGAACTGCGGCAGCTGGAGTGGGCGTTGCGTTTGCTGCGCGGGCGCCGCAATGTGCTGGCGTCCAGCGGCGAGCCGATGGTCGCCGACCGGCTGTATCGACTGGCGCTGGCGGGCGGCTGGGCGGCGCTGGGGCGGCCAGGGCCGGCAGTGAGCGAACCGGGACGCGCGGATTTTGTCACGTTTGATTCGGGCGAGGGTGATTGGCCGCAACTGCCGGCGGAATACTATCTGAGTGCGCTGGTGTTCGGCTCGATGGCGCCGGTCGCAAGGCACGTGATGGTGGCCGGCCGCTGGGTGATCCGCGACGGCCGGCACGCGCAGGAGGCAGAAATCGAAGCGCGTTATCGCGCCACGCTCGAGCGCCTGAAGCTGCCGCTGCGCACTGCATTGATGGCAGCGATGCCGGGTGAATAACGATGCCAAATGACTTCCAGCACGCTGCACCGGGTCGGGTGATTCGCGCCGCACGCGGTACGCGGCTGTCAGCGCGGTCATGGCTGACGGAAGCGCCACTGCGCATGCTGATGAACAATCTTGACCCGGAGGTGGCCGAACGGCCGGGTGACCTGGTGGTCTATGGCGGTATCGGCAAGGCGGCGCGCAACTGGGAATGCTATGAGGCGATCGTCGCGAGCCTCAGGCTGCTCGAGGCCGACCAGACGCTGCTGATCCAGTCGGGCAAGCCGGTCGGTGTGTTTCGCACGCACGAGGATGCCCCGCGCGTGCTGCTGGCCAATTCCAACCTGGTGCCGCACTGGGCGACCTGGGAGCACTTCAACGAGCTCGATCGCAAGGGCCTGATGATGTACGGCCAGATGACGGCGGGCTCGTGGATCTATATCGGCAGCCAGGGCATCGTGCAGGGCACCTTCGAGACCTTCGTCGAGATGGGTCGGCAGCATTTTGGTGGTGATCTGCGTGGGCGCTGGATCCTGACGGCGGGACTGGGCGGCATGGGCGGCGCGCAGCCGCTGGCGGCGACCATGGCGGGCGCCTCGATGCTGGCAATCGAATGCCAGGAATCACGCATCGAGAAGCGACTGGCAACCGGCTATCTGGACCGGCGCGCGCATAGTCTGGAGGAGGCGCTGGCGATCATCCAGGCGTCCAAGCGCAGCCGCCAGCCGGTATCGGTCGGGCTGTGCGCGAATGCCGCAGAGGTGCTGCCGGAGCTGCTGCGGCGCGACGTGCGGCCCGATGCGGTTACGGACCAGACCTCGGCGCACGATCCAGTCAACGGCTACTTGCCGATCGGCTGGACGGTGGAGCAGTGGGAGGATCTGCGGCACAGCGACCCGAAGCGCGTGGCCGCCGCGGCGCGCGAATCAATGGTGCCGCATGTGCAGAGCATGCTGGCTTTCAAACGCCTCGGGCTACCGGTGTTCGATTACGGAAACAATATCCGCCAGGTAGCATTCGAAATGGGCGTCAAGGACGCATTCGAGATCCCAGGGTTCGTGCCGGAGTACATCCGGCCATTGTTCTGCCGCGGGGTCGGCCCGTTTCGCTGGGCGGCATTGTCTGGTGATCCGCAGGATATTGCGCGCACCGATGCCAAGGTCAAGGAGCTGCTGCCGGATGAGCAACACCTGCACCACTGGCTCGACATGGCCGCTCAACGCATCCAGTTCCAGGGCCTGCCGGCGCGCATCTGCTGGGTTGGACTGGGCGACCGGCATCGCCTCGGACTGGCGTTCAACGCCATGGTGGCTTCGGGCGAACTGGCGGCACCGATCGTGATCGGCCGCGATCACCTGGATGCCGGCTCCGTGGCCAGCCCGTACCGCGAGACCGAAGCGATGCGCGATGGCTCGGATGCGGTCTCGGACTGGCCGCTGCTGAATGCGCTGCTCAATACCGCCAGCGGGGCGACTTGGGTATCGTTTCATCATGGCGGCGGGGTCGGCATGGGCTACTCCCAGCATGCTGGCGTGGTCATCGTCTGCGATGGTACGCCCGCGGCGGCGCGCCGCATCGGCCGGGTGCTGTGGAACGATCCTGCTACCGGCGTGATGCGTCACGCCGACGCCGGCTATCCGCTGGCGCTGGCCTGCGCGCGTGAACACAAGCTGAGCATGCCGATGCTCGAGCGGGGCTGATGGCGCAGGCGAGGCGCAAGCAGCGCATCGCGCTGCAGGGCCCGGCGCTGGCGCTCGGACCGCTGCGGCGTGCGCTGCGCTCACCGGCCAGCGTGGCGCTTGGGAGACGTGAGTGGCAACGTGTGCGCCGTTCGGCGCTGACGATCGAACGCGTGGTAGCCCGCGGCAAGGCGGTGTACGGGGTCAATACCGGCTTTGGCCTGCTGGCGCAGACGCAGGTCCCGACTGCCGAGCTCGAGCTGCTGCAGCGAAACCTGGTGCTATCGCACGCGGCGGGCACCGGCGTGCTGCTGGCGGATGCGACCGTGCGGCTGGTACTGGTGCTGAAGATCGCAAGCCTGGCGCAGGGCTACTCCGGTGTGCAGCCGGCCACCATCCGGGCGCTGCAGCGGCTGCTGGAAACGGAGACCTATCCGTGCCTGCCCGCCAAGGGCTCGGTCGGCGCGTCGGGCGATCTGGCACCGCTGGCGCATCTGGCGGCGGCCCTGATCGGTGTCGGCCAGGTACGCCGCGGCGGGCGCGTGATCAGCGCCGCCAAGGCGCTGGCGCAGATCGGGCTGGCGCCGCTGCGGCTTGCGGCCAAGGAGGGGCTGGCGCTGCTCAATGGTACGCAGGTGTCGACCGCGCTGGCGCTGGCCGGCCTGTTCGCAATCGAGAACGTGTTCGCCGCGGCACTGGTGGCCGGCGCGATGTCGGTGGATGCACTCAAGGGCAGCGACGTGCCGTTTGATGATCGCATCCACGCGCTGCGTCGGCAGGACGGGCAGCGGCGCGTGGCGGCGAGCCTGCGCTCGTTGCTCGCGGGCAGTCACATCCGTGCATCGCACCTGGACTGCGACCGGGTGCAGGACCCGTATTCGCTGCGCTGCCAGCCCCAGGTGATGGGTGCCTGCCTCGACCTGATCCGCGGCGTCTCGGTCACGCTGCAGCGCGAAGCCAACGCCGTGACCGACAATCCGGTGGTATTCGCGCGCGAGCGCCAGGTGTTGTCGGGCGGGAATTTCCATGCCGAGCCGGTGGCCCTGGCGGCCGATCAGCTGGCGCTGGCGATTGCCGAGATCGGCTCGATTTCCGAGCGCCGCGTGGCGCTGCTGATCGATCCGAAGATGAGCGGGCTGCCGCCGTTCCTGGTGCACAAGAGCGGCGTCAATTCCGGCTTCATGGTGCCGCAGGTCACCGCGGCGGCGCTGGTGTCGGAAAACAAGATGCTGGCGCACCCGGCCAGCGTTGACAGCATCCCGACCTCGGCCAACCAGGAAGATCATGTGTCGATGGCGACCCACGGGGCGCGGCGAGTGCTGGAGATGGCGGACAATGCGGCCGCGGTCATCGGCATCGAACTGCTGGCGGCGGCCCAGGGGCTGGAATTTCATCGGCCAATGAGAAGTTCACGCAGCCTGGAGCGGGCAGTGCGGCTGGTGCGCTCGCAGGTGCCGCCGTATGGCGTGGACCGGTTTTTCGCACCCGATATCGAGGCGGCAAAAAAACTGGTGACCTCGGGCCAGGTGCGAGCGCTGCTCGATGATGATGAACTGTTCGAACCCTGAGCGGGCGATCCGGCCATGAGCAACCCTGAGCCGGTGCCATTCCAGTTCGTGCGCGGACGCACGCCACTGATCGTCAGCATGCCGCACGTCGGTACGCAGGTTCCGGAGGCCATAGAGCGCGAGTTCACGCCGGTGGCGCGTGCGCTGACCGACACCGACTGGCATGTGGATCGCCTGTACGACTTCGTACCCGAGCTCGGCGCCAGCGTGATCGCGGCGCGCTACTCGCGCTACGTGATCGACCTGAACCGGCCGCCGGACGACGCCGCGCTGTATCCGGGCATGACGCAGAGCGGGCTGTGTCCGACGCACAGCTTCGCCGGCCAGCCGCTGTATGGCAGCGGTGTCGATGCGCTGCCGGCGAGCGAGATAGAGTCGCGGCTGTCGCGCTACTGGCAGCCCTATCATCAGGCGCTCTCCGACGTCATCGCCGAAACGCGCGGCCGGCAGGGCTACGCGCTGCTGCTCGATGCTCACTCGATTCGCGGCTTCGTGCCGCGACTTTTCACCGGCCGGCTGCCCGATATCAACATCGGCACCGACGATGGCCGCTCGTGCCAGCCGGAACTGATCCTGCCGCTGCTCGAAATCCTCGCGTCGCAGAGCCAGTTCACCTACGTGGTCAACGGCCGCTTCAAGGGCGGCCACATCACACGGCGCTACGGCGCACCGGCCAACGGCGTACATGCGCTGCAGATCGAACTGGCACAGGCCTGCTACATGGATGAGGATCATTCCAGCTACGACGAGACTCGCGCCGCGTCGCTGCGCGAGCTGCTGCAACGAATCGTCGCGGCGCTGTTGCAATTCTCGCCCGCGCCGCCGATGCGATGAGCACCGGCGACTTGCTGCCAGGGGCGCGGCGACGGTTCGGTCTGCCGCTGCAGATGGTGCTGGGGGTGATTCTTGGACTGCTCACCGGACTGCTGTGGCCGGCCGCCGGCGCGGCGCTGCAGCCGCTGGGCACCGCGTTCGTAGCAGCAATCAAGATGGTGGTGATACCGCTGGTGTTCTGCGCCGTGGCCCTGGGCTCGATGCGCATGGGGCACGATGCACCGCGCCTGGGACGTGTGGCGCTGATCGCCTTTGGCTGGTTCTACTTTGCCAGCGCTGTGGCGATCGTGATCGGCCTGACGCTCAACAGCCTGCTGCATCCGGGCATCGGCATGGATATGGCGGCGCCGGCCGACCTGCCCGCGCACCTGGGCGCGGGCATCGACTGGACCCGATTTCTGCTGGATTTGATCCCGTCCAATATCGTCGCGGCGATGGCGCAGCAGAGAGTGCTGCCGACGCTGATATTCGCGCTGCTGTTCGGGCTCGGGCTCGCGGCCATCGGCGAGGCACGCGCACGGCCCATGTCAGAAGTGCTCGCGAGTGTGCTGGCGGTGATGTTCCGCATCACCACTTGGATCGTCGCGCTGACCCCGATCGCGGTATTCGGCGTGATCGCCTGGCTGTTCGCCACCCAGGGGGCGGCGACGGTCTGGGGCCTGGCGAAGCTGATCGCGGTGATGTACGCGGGCTATGTGATCTTTGCGCTGCTGTGCATCGTCGGATTCAGGCTGGTTGGCGAGCGTGCACTGTGGGTGACGCGGCAGATGGCCGGGCCGATATTCATCGCATTCATCACGCGTTCCTCGGAAGCGGCCCTGCCGCTGCACCTGGAGAAACTCGAAGCCATTGGTGTCCCGAACCGCATCGCATCGGTGGTGCTGCCGATGGGCTACAGCTTCAATCTCGACGGTTCGGCGCTGTATATCGGCATTGCGACGACTTTCATCGCCGAGGCCTACGGGCTGCAGCTGTCGCTGCCGCAGCTGTTGACGATCCTCGGCACCGCGCTGATCGCCAGCAAGGGCGTCGCCAATGTGCCGGCGGGCTCACTGATCGCGCTGTCGACGGTGCTGATCGCGCTGGGCCTGCCGGCCGATGCGATCGCAATGGTTGCGGGGGTCGATGTGTTCCTCGACATGGGGCGCACCGGACTGAACGTGCTTGGCAATACCCTGGCGGTGCTGGTTGCGAGGCGGTTCACTGATCTCCCCGACGATCCGCCGGCCCTGGCGATATCTGCGGTAAAATGAGATCGCATTTCCCGGCATCGACGGAGAGGTGGCAGAGCGGTTGAATGCACCGGTCTTGAAAACCGGC
>Ga0182030_10005754_pt1 | contig 26255 bp, 23 predicted proteins | sample 812S3MmetaG_FD_121299 | JGI IMG/M metagenome (GOLD analysis project Ga0182030, IMG submission 121299) | Permafrost microbial communities from Stordalen Mire, Sweden - 812S3M metaG (Illumina Assembly) | ecosystem: Environmental > Terrestrial > Soil > Wetlands > Permafrost | place: Sweden...
CGCCCCGCCGCGCCGCATCGTCGCGACGCGGTGAGCTGACCCAGGCACGCTGACCTGGATGCGCCGGCGACTAGGCCAGCAGGTTGCGCAGCGTCTGCAGATACATCGAGTGCAATGCGTCGACATCCTCGATGCGCACGCATTCATTGACCTTGTGGATGCTGGCGTTGATCACCCCGAGCTCGACCACCTGCGCGCCCAGCGGCGCGATGAAGCGACCGTCGGAGGTGCCGCCGCCGGTGGACAGGGCGGCTTCGCGTCCCGTGACCGTGCGCACGGCATCACACACCGCGCGCGACAGCAGTCCGGGCGGGGTATAGAACGGCTCGCCCGACAGGTACCACTCGAGAGTGTACTTCACCTGGTGACGCGCCAGTACCTGCTCGACGCTGCGCTTGAGTTCATCGAGCGTCTGCACCGGTGAATAGCGCAGGTTGAAGCGCGCCTTGAGCTCGCCGGGAATGACATTCGGCGCGCCGGTCCCGGCGTTGAGGTTCGATACCTGGAAGGTGGTGGGCTGAAAGAACTCATTGCCTTGGTCCCACACGCGGCTAGACAGTTCGGCCAGCGCCGGTGCGAAACTATGGATCGGATTTTCCGCGAACTGCGGGTAGGCGATATGGCCCTGCACGCCGTGCACCGTCAACCTTCCGGACAGTGAGCCGCGGCGGCCGATCTTGATGGTGTCGCCGATCAGGTGCTCGCTCGACGGCTCGCCGACGATGCACCAGTCGATGCGCTCGCCGCGCTCGCGCAGCGTCTCGACCACGCGCTTGGTGCCGTCCACCGACGGACCTTCCTCGTCGCTGGTGATCAGGAACGCGACTGCACCGCGATGCTCCGGGCGTTCGGCGACGAAGCTTTCGGTCGCCGTCAGCATCGCGGCCAGTCCACTCTTCATATCTGCGGCGCCGCGGCCGTACAGCAGGCCGTCGCGCACCTCGGGCCGGAAGGGGTCCGAGCGCCATTCGTCCAGCGGGCCGGTCGGCACCACGTCGGTGTGTCCGGCGAAGCACAGCAGCGGGCCGCCATTGCCGCGCCGCGCCCACAGGTTGTCAACGTTGCCGTAGCGCAGGTGCTCCACCTGAAAACCTATGCTGGCCAGGCGCCTGGCCATCAGTTGCTGGCAGCCTTCGTCCGCCGGGGTCACGGAGGCGCGGGCGATCAGCTCATGGGTCAGGTCGATCGTGGCGGACATTGCTCTGCTTAGACAAGGAATCCCGGGCCGAAGGTCACGCGCGCCTTATACGGCGCATCGGCGCCGCCGACAAGAGCTGACACAAATCTGTCATGAACATCCGTATACCATGCCTGGATGAGTACCGAGGGCCTAAGCCACCACATTTCCAGCCGCTACAACAGCGATCTTGAGCGGCTGCGCAGCAGCGTGCTCGAGATGGGCGGCGTGGTCGAGCGGCAGCTGAGTTCTGCGATCGGTGGCATCACCGAGCCAGACGCCCGCGTGATGGTGCGCGTGGCGCAGGAGGAGCTGCGGGTGAACCAGCTGGAGCGCTCGATCGATGAGGATTGCAGCCGGATCCTGGCAACCCGCGCTCCAACCGCCTCGGATCTGCGCCTGATCATCACCATCCTGAAGACCATCACCGACCTGGAGCGCATCGGCGATGAGGGCGAGAAGGTGGCTGCGATTGCCGCCCGGCTGGCGATGCGCGAGCGGCCCAATAACCGCTACCGGGAGTTGCGTAACCTGGGCGAGCTGGTGACCGGTATGGTGCATGACACGCTCGATGCCTTCGCCCGTTTCGATACCAGGCTGGCGCTGGAAGTGCTGCGCCGCGACCGCACCGTGGATGAGGAGTACGAGGCCATTCACCGCCAGAACATCACTTTCATGATGGAGGATCCGCGCTCAATCCGGCGCGCACTGGACGTGATGTGGGTGGTACGATCGCTCGAGCGTATCGGGGATCACGCCAAGAACATCTGTGAGTACCTGATATACATGGTGTTGGGCAAGGACGTGCGCCACACCAAGATCGAAGAGATTGAAAAGGAGCTGCTGGCCCCGCGGGACTGAAGGCGCCCGCGACCTTCGGTGACCGTAGCTGTCTGAACTTATGGAACAACTGGTGAGAAACGAGCCGCCCGAATCCGAATCCAGCGGCTTCCTGCCGGCCTCCGACATCGATACCGGGGTGATTCCGATGCGCCCCAGCGGCCGCGGCATGCTGCAGGTCGCGGTGGATGAGACGCGGCGCAGCGCGGCGCTCAAGGCGCCGGTCAAGGCGCGGGTTGAGGAGCTGGATTTCTACTACGGCCAGCTGAAGGCACTCAAGAATCTGAACATGCACATCCGCGAGAAGCAGGTGACCGCGCTGATCGGCCCTTCGGGCTGTGGCAAGACCACGTTCCTGCGCTGCTTCAATCGCATGCACGACCTGACGCCGGGCAGCCGCTATGAAGGCCGCATCATGCTGGTACCCGAGGAAATCAACCTCGTGGCGCGCAACATCGACCCGATCGAAGTGCGCATGCGTATCGGCATGGTGTTCCAGAAGCCCAATCCGTTTCCGAAGTCGATCTTCGAGAACGTCGCCTATGGGTTGCGCATCCGCGGCGTGCGATCGCAGATCCGCATCCAGGAAGAGGTCGAGAAGGCGCTGCGCGAGGCGGCGCTGTGGGATGAGGTCAAGGATCGGCTGACCAATTCGGCGCTGTCGCTGTCCGGCGGCCAGCAGCAGCGCCTGTGTATCGCGCGCGCGCTCGCCACCAGCCCGGAGATGCTGCTGTTCGACGAGCCGACCTCGGCGCTCGATCCGATCGCCACCGCGCGCATCGAGGAGCTGATCGCCTCATTGCGCGAGCAGGTGACGGTGCTGATCGTGACCCACAACATGCAGCAGGCTGCGCGCGTGTCCGACTACACCGCGTTCATGTACCTGGGCGAGCTGATCGAGTTCGATGAGACCTCACGCATCTTCACTAATCCGGGGCAGAAGGCCACCGAGGACTACATTACCGGTCGCTACGGCTGACCCGAGCGCGCGCTCGGGTCAGCCGCAACGTCAGGGGTGTCGTGCGCGGGAGTCATTCTGCCCGGAGCAGTTCATTGAGTGCGGTCTTGGCGCGCGTCTGCGCATCCACCCGCTTGACGATCACCGCGCAGTAGAGACTGTGCGTGCCGTCCTTCGACGGCATGCTGCCGGCGACCACCACCGAGCCGGCCGGCACGTGCCCCTGCAGTACTTCACCGCTGGTACGGTCGTAGATGCGGGTGCTGGCGCCGATGAATACTCCCATCGAGATAACCGCGCCGGCGCCGACCACGACGCCCTCGACGATCTCGGAGCGCGCGCCGATGAAGCAGTCATCCTCGATGATGGTGGGCGCAGCCTGCAGCGGTTCGAGCACCCCGCCGATGCCGACGCCGCCGGACAGGTGTACGTTGCGCCCGATCTGCGCACACGAACCGACCGTGGCCCAGGTGTCGACCATGGTGCCGGCGCCCACGTAGGCGCCGATGTTGATGTAGCAGGGCATCAGGATCGCATTGGGTGCCACGTAGGCGCCGTGGCGTACCAGCGCGTGCGGCACCACGCGTACGCCCTGCTGCGCGAATTGAGCGGCGTCGGTGGCAGTGAACTTCAGCGGCACCCGATCGTAGAAGCGCGCGTAACCGGCGTCGATCATGACGTTGTCGTGGATGCGAAAATAGAGCAGCACCGCCTTCTTCAGCCAGGTGTGCACCTGCCAGCGGCCATCGATGTTCTCGGCCACCCGGCACTCACCCCGATCCAGTGCACCGACCGTGAGCTCGATCGCCGCGCGCGTATCCGGATCGACGCTCGAACTGGATAGCGCCTGGCGGCGCTCGTAAGCGGCCTCGATCCTGGTCTCAAGATCCTGTGTGTTCATGTGCTGCCGACCGCCTGCAAAGGCGCGCATGCTTACCCGACCCGGGCTTCCGCGTCCAGTCAGCTGTGTCAGAGTCGGCCAGTGGGACGACTCCTGCTGGACTACCGGCGTGCCGGCATGCTCCTATAGCCAGTGCCGGAAGCACTTGGCTACGGTCACGCGATGCCAGTCGTCATGCCATGAATCCGACCGTCACACCGAGCAACGGCGACCCCAACAGCGCCCAACCCCGGCCCGCCCTGCGTAGTTCGCTGGCCGGCCATGCGCTGTACCTGGATATCGACGGCACCATCCTCGACCTTGCGCCCACTCCGGAAGCGGTGGAGGTGCCAGTGTGGATGGTGCCGCTGCTGCAACGCCTGGCATGCAGGCTCGATGGCGCGGTGGCGTTCGTGAGCGGGCGCCCGATTGCGGCGATCGACCAGCTGTTCCGCCCGTTGAGATTTCCGGCGGTGGGTGTGCACGGCGGTGAGGTGCGCGCACCGAACGCGGAGATCGTGATCGATGAGCAGCTGACCGCCGAACTGCAGTCGGCCGTGCCGCTGCTGCAGGAGGCGATTGCCAGGATCCGCGGCGTATCGCTGGAGAACAAGCGCTGTGTCATCGCGCTGCATTACCGCAACGTTCCCGAGCGCGGCCGCGAGGTACTAAAGGTGGCCGAGCTGATCGTCGGCAGCCTCGGCAGCCAGTTCAGCGTGCTGATGGGCAAGTGCGTGGTCGAGATCCGGCCGCGCCACCTGACCAAGGGTTCGGCGATGCGGCGGCTGATGGAGCGCGCGCCGTTTCGTGATCGCATTCCGATATTCGCCGGCGATGACACCACCGATGAGGATGCTTTCGAGGTGGTCAACGGCCTCGGCGGCATCAGCCTGCGGGTCGGCGACGAGTCGCCGAGCGCGGCAAAATTCCGGCTGGCAAGTCCCGACCAGTTGCGCAGCTGGCTGCTGGAAGTGGTGGACGCCTGAGCACGGCGATCGCCGGGCATGTGAGAATCCAGGCCCTATGAGCAGTGCAACCCTGAACCTGGCCATGACCGGCAATTGCCAGGTCGCCTCGCTGATCGACGGCAATGGCACGCACGTGTGGACCTGCATGCCGCGCTTCGATGGCGATCCGGTGTTCAGCGACCTGATGGCCGGCTCGGACGCGCCCGACCGGCCCGGCCGCTGGGCCATCGAGCTGCTCGACCAGGCCTCGAGCAGCCAGATCTACGAGCGCAATACCGCCATCGTCGAGACCACGCTCACCGACAGCCATGGCGCGGTGCTGGTGATCACCGATTTCTTCCCGCGCTTTCGCCAGTACGATCGCACTTTCCGTCCGGCGATGCTGGTGCGCATGGTGCGCCGCTTGGCCGGGCGGCCGCGGCTGCGCATGATGCTCGCGCCGGCGGAACGCTATGGCGAGCGGCTGCGCCCGAACATCGCTGGCTCGCATCACATCCGTTATGCCGGCCGTGATCTGGATCTGCGGCTGACCACCAACGCCAGCATCGCGATGATCCGCGAACAGCGGGTGTTCGTGCTCGAAGATACGCTGGCGTTCATCTTCGGACCGGACGAGAGCGTGCACGAATCGGTGATCCTGCTGGCGCAGCGGCTACTCGATGCCACGCGCGACTACTGGAATGACTGGGTGCGCAGCCTTGCGGTGCCGTACGAGTGGCAGGAGGCGGTCATCCGGGCCGCGATCACGCTCAAGCTTTGCAGCTATGAGGACACCGGAGCCATCATCGCTGCCATCACCACCTCGATTCCCGAGAGTGCCAACAGCGGACGCAACTGGGACTATCGTTACTGCTGGATCCGCGATACTTATTTCACTGTCCAGGCGCTCAACCGGCTCGGGGCCACCCGCACGATGGAGGGCTACCTGCGCTTCATCCAGAACCTGACCGCCGCCCCGCCGCTGCGGCTGCAGCCGTGCTACGGCATCGACGGGGAAAAGCAGCTGGTCGAAACCGTCGTGCCGCACCTGGCGGGCTATCGCGGCATGGGGCCGGTGCGGGTCGGCAACGCTGCCTACCAGCAGGTGCAGCACGATGTCTACGGGGCTGCAATCCTTGCCGTGACGCAGAGTTTCTTCGACGAGCGACTGGTTCGCCGCGGCACCGAGGCGCTGTTCAACACGCTCGAGCCGCTGGGCGAGCAGTCGCTGGCGGATTTCGGGCAGCCGGATGCTGGCATCTGGGAATACCGTGGCCATACCGCGGTACACACCTTCTCGGCGGCGGTCTGCTGGGCGGCCGCCGACCGGCTGGCGCGGATCGCGAACCGGCTGGGACTGTCGGCGCGCGAGAAATACTGGCGCGAGCGCGAGCGCGATATCGGCGGCCGGATACGCGAGGCGGCGTGGTCGAAATCGATGAACAGTTTCACCACCACCTTTGATGGCGACAGGGTCGATGCCAGCCTGCTGCTGCTGGCCGAGCTCGGCCTGGTCGACTGGTCCGATCCGATGTACATCGGCACCGTCGAGCGTATCGGCAAGACGCTGCGCCGCGGCGCATTCCTGGCACGCTATGCCGAGCCGGACGACTTTGGAATGCCGGAGGTGGCCTTCAGCGTCTGCACTTTCTGGTACATCAATGCGCTCTGGAGCATCGGGCGCAAGGAGGAGGCGCGCGAACTGTTCGGCGAGATGCTGCAGCGGCGCAACGGCGTCGGCCTGATGTCCGAGGATCTGGCGCCGGGCAGCGGCGAGATGTGGGGCAATTATCCACAGGCCTACAGCATGGTCGGCATCATCAACTGCGCGATGCGCCTGTCGCGCTCGTGGGAGGACGCGCTTTAGCCCCGCGCCAGCCTCGTATTCACGTCAGGCGGGATTCACGCCAGGCGTCGATCCAGCGCCTCGGACAGGTGCACCCGCAGGCGCTCGGCGGCGGCTTCATTCAGCGGCCGCATTTCCCGGTCGGTAAGGTAGAACACGTCCTCGGCGCGCTCGCCGAGCGTGCTGATCTTGGCGGCGTGCAGATCGACGCGCTCCTCCCACAACACCTTGCCGACATCGCACAGCAGTCCGGGCCGGTCGGCGGCGGTGAGTTCCAGCACCGAGCGACGATTGCGCTCATCGACGCTGATCGCAATCTGGGTTGGCGTCTTGAACACCCGCATCTGGCGCGTAGCGCGCCGCGATACCGCCAGCGGCGCCTCCTCCGGCCGCTGCAGCGATCCCCACAGAGCCTGTTCGATCTCCATCAGCCGCTCGCGATCGGTGATGGCTGAGCCGTCGTCCTCCAGCACGTGGTAGGAGTCGAGTGAAAAGCCGTTGCCCACCGGGGTAATGCGCGCGTCCAGAATGTTCAGTCCCAGCTGGTCGAGCACCGCGGTCGCGCGCGCGAACCCGTGGCGGCGGTGCGGCGCGTAAATCATCACCGCCGTGGTACCGCGCTCGGTCTGCGATTCGACCGACACCAGTGCCTCGTCGGCATTGGCATCACCGGCGGCCAGCGCGCGCGTGTGGCGCGCGATCTCCTCGGCGCCGTGGCGCAGGAAATAGGCGGTTGGCAGGCGCGCCCAGGTACGATCGATTGCCTCTGCGGCCACGCCCTCGGCGCGCAGCAGTGCGCGTGCCGAGCCCTGAATTTCGCGAACCAGCTCGTCCTGGTCGACCGGTATTTCCAGGCCGCGGCGCAGCGCGCGTCTCACCACCTCGTAGAACTCATGGAACAGCGATGCCTTCCAGGAATTCCACAGCTTCGGATTGGTGCCGCGCACATCGGCGCAGGTCAGCACGAACAGGTAGTCCAGGTGCACCTCATCGCCCACCGTGCGAGCAAACGTGGTGATCACCTGCGGGTCGCCGATGTCCTGCTTCTGCGCCGTCATCGACAACAGCAGATGGTTCTTCACCAGCCACGCCACCAGCCGTGCGTCGTAGCGCGACATGCCCTGCTCGAGGCAGAACGCCTCGGCGTCGACCGCGCCCAGGTCCGAGTGGTCGCCGCCGCGGCCCTTGGCGATATCGTGGAACAGGGCGCCCAGGTACGCGATCTCCGGCTTGGGCAGCTGCTGCATGATAGCCGACACGCGCGGCAGCTCATGGTCGAATTCGCTGATCGCGAAACGGCGCAGGTTGCTGACCACGAACAGCGAATGCGCGTCCACGGTGTAGGCATGGAACAGGTCGTACTGCATGCGGCCGATCACGCGCCCGAAGGCCGGGATGTAGCGGCCGAGCACGCCGTAGTCGTTCATGCGCCGCAGTTCGTGCGTCACGCCGCGCGGCGCGCGCAGGATCTCGAGGAACAGCCGGTGATTGCGCGGGTTCTGGCGGAACTCCTCGTCGATCAGCCACAGATTGCGCACCACCGCGCGGATGGTGGCGGCGCGCACGCCGCGGATCTGCGGATTCTGCTGCAGCAGCACGAACATCTCGAGCAGCGCCGACGGGTGGCGGCCGAACACGTCCTCATTGACCGCCTCCAGGTAGTCGTTGTGCACCTGGAAGCGCGGATTGAGCGGTTGTGGCGGCTGGTCGTCGGACAGAATCGCCTCGCGGAACAGCTGCAGCAGCAGCTCGTTGAGCAGCGTGACGTCGATGATGGTGCGGTAGTAGCGCTGCATCAGCTGCTCGACCGCGAGCGTATAGGTCGCATCCTCATAGCCGAAGCTGCCCGCCAGCTTGATCTGGTAGTCGAACAGCAGCCGGTCCTCGTGCCGGCCGGTCAGCACGTGCAGTCCGAAGCGTACCTTCCACAGGAACGCCTGCGCCGCCGTCAACCGCCGCAGTTCCGAGGGCGTCAGGAAGCCGTAGGTGACCAGCTCGTCGAGCGATTCGGCGCCAAACTGGCGCTTCGCGACCCAGGCGATGGTCTGGATGTCGCGCAGCCCGCCCGGGCCGGTCTTGACGTTGGGTTCGAGGTTATAAGCGGTATCATTGGCCTTCAGCCGCCGATCGTGCTGCTCGCGCACCTTGGCCTCGAAGAACTCGCGCACCGGCCAGACGCGATCGGGAGCCAATGCCACGCGCATCTCGGCCACCAGCTCCGCCGAGCCGACCAGGCGACGCGCCTCCATTAGCGTGGTCATGACGCCGACGTCGGCGGCACTCTCCTCGGCGCACTCGGCGACCGTGCGCACGCTGTGCCCGACCTCCAGGCCGATGTCCCACAGGAATGACACCAGCCGCTCGACGCTGGCGCGCCCGGCCTCCGCCAGCGGCGCGGGTACCAGCACCAGGAAATCGACGTCCGAGTAGGGGTGCAGCTCGCCGCGGCCGTAGCCGCCGACCGCCACCAGCGCCAGGCGGGCCGCCAGGTCCGGGTCCAGCCGCTGCTTCCACAGCGAACACAGCAGCAGGTCGGTAAAGCGGGCACGCGCGCGCACCAGGCCCTCGACCGGCTCTTCTTCAAAGAAGCGCGCGCGCAGCTCCTCCTGCGCCTGCGCCAGCAGTGTGCGGCAGCTGTCGGCATCGCCGCTTGATTCGGCCAGCAGCGCTGGCAGCCGATGCAGCAGTGGCCAGTCAAGCGGCGCGGGTGTGCGCAGCAGGGCATCGTCGAGCACAGTTGGGTCGGGGACCGCCAAGCGTGCTCTCAGTGTTCCGCGCCGGGTTCCGCGCGCGCACTCAGGGTCAGTACCTCGTGTCCGTCGGCGGTTACCAGCACCATGTGTTCCCATTGCGCCGACAGCGAATGATCCTTGGTGACCACGGTCCAGCCGTCGGGCAGCACGCGCACGTGGCGCTTGCCGGCATTGATCATCGGTTCGATGGTAAACACCATTCCGGCGCGGATTTCGAGCCCGCTACCGGGCTCGCCGTAGTGCAGGATCTGCGGGTCTTCATGGTACACGCGGCCGATTCCATGGCCGCAGTATTCGCGCACCACCGAGAAGCCCTCGGCTTCCGCCAGCGTCTGGATCGCGTGGCCGATATCGCCCAGATGCGCGCCCGGGCGCACCAGGTCGATGGCGCTCCACATCGCGTCCTTGCACACCTGCGCCAGCCGCTGGGCGAAGGCCGGCGGCTTGCCGACGAAGTACATGCGGCTGGTGTCGCCGTGATAGCCATCCTTGATGATGGCGATATCGATGTTCAGGATATCGCCCGCCTTGAGCTTGCGATCGTTCGGAATGCCGTGACACACCACGTGATTCACCGAGGTGCAGACGGTCTTGGGGAAGCCGCGGTAGCCGACGTTGGCCGGAATGGTCTTCTGCACGTTGACGATATAGTCGTTGCAGATCCGATCCAGCTCATCGGTGCTGACACCGGGCACGATATGCTCGCCGATCATGTCTAGCACCTCGGCCGCCAGCCTGCCGGCAAGCCGCAGTTTCTGCTGCTCGTCGGGGGTTTTCAGGGCTATCTGGGAACTGCGCAGCATGTCCATGGGATCCGCTTAAAGCATTGTTCAGGCTGGGACTTCATGGTATAAAGCGCGGCCTTTTTTGGCAACGCAATCCACACGCGCATCGTGAACCTGTGACCGGGTGTCCGCCAGGCGGCGCCGGGGCTAGATCTTTGAAGCCCCAGCGACACCGACGGATCGTCATCCAGGGATGCGCGGAGGCCACAACCCGACATAGGAGTCTAGAGTATGCCCGGCGTGTCGATGCGACAGATGCTGGAAGCGGGTGTCCATTTCGGACATCAGACCCGCTTCTGGAACCCGAAGATGGAACAGTTCATTTTCGGCGAGCGCAACAAGATCCACATCATCAACCTGGAGAAGACGCAACCGCTGTTTGCCGATGCGGCCGCGTTCATCAAGCAGGTGGTTGGCGACGGCGGCACGGTGCTGTTCGTCGGCACCAAGCGCTCGGCGCGCGATGCGATCGAAAAGGAGGCGCTGCGCTGCGCCATGCCGTTCGTCAACCAGCGCTGGCTGGGCGGCATGCTGACCAATTTCAAGACCATCCGCGGGTCGATCAAGCGGCTGGGCGAGCTTACCGATCTTGCGACCTCGGGCGCGCTCGACAAGCGCGGCAAGAAAGAAGCCACGCAGTTGCGGCGCGAGATGGTGAAGCTCGAGCGCAGCCTGGGCGGGATCAAGAGCATGGAGGCACTGCCCGACGCGCTGTTCGTGGTCGACGTCGGCCATGAGCACATCGCGATCCATGAGGCGAAGAAGCTCGGTATTCCGGTGGTGGCGGTGGTGGACACCAACGGCTCGCCCGATGGCATTGATCACGTGATCCCCGGTAACGATGATGCGATGCGCGCCATCGTACTGTATGCGTCGGCCATGGCCGATGCGGTGTTGGAGGGTAAGTCCGCGGTGCCGCAGGTGGCGGTGGGCGAGGACGAATTCGTTGAGCTCGACGAGGAAGGCCACCCGCGGCGCAAGAGCGCCCGCCCGGGCCGTCCCAAGCCTGCGGCCACGGTGCGCCGCAAGGCCCCGCCGCGGCGCCGTCCGGCTGTGATTCCGCCGGCCGCGGCTGCCGTGGTGACCGACGAGGCGGCGCTCGAGGCCGAGGCCGACCTGGACGACTCCGCAGAGACTGCGGAGCCGGCTGCAGCGCCGGCGCCGATCGGCGTCAAGCGCCGCACCGGGACCGGTGCCACGCGTCGCCCGCGCAGCGGCAACGGGGCGAGCTGAACTTTTTTCCCGCAATTCAGGACAGTCAAAGTTATGAGCGTAACGGCCGAAGCGGTTCGACAACTGCGCGAGCGTACCGGCGCCGGCATGATGGAGTGCAAGCGCGCGCTGGTGGAAACCGGCGGCGACCTGGATGCTGCGGCGGAGCTGATGCGCAAGCAGGGCCTGGCCAAGGCAGACAAGAAGGCGGCGCGCATCGCGGCCGAGGGCGTGATCGTGATCGAGCGCAGCCCCGACGGCCATGGCGCGGCCATGGTGGAGATCAACTGCGAGACCGATTTCGTCGCCCGCGAGCATGATTTCAGAAATTTCGCGGCCGATGTCGCGCGCCTGACGCTGTCGGGACGCGTGGTCAACCTCGAAGCGCTGCTGGCGGCCGAGCTGGCCGCGGGCGAGAGCGTTGACCTGCGCCGCCGGGCGCTGGTGGCGAAGATTGGCGAGAACATCAGCGTGCGGCGCGCACTGGTGCTCGAGAGTTCCGGTCCGCTCGGTGCCTACCTGCACGGCACTCGCATCGGCGCGCTGGTGGCGCTCGAGGGCGGCACGGCGGAGCTGGCGCATGACGTGGCGATGCATGTGGCGGCGAGCAATCCGCGCTATCTGAGCATCGCCGAGGTGCCGGCCGAGGTGCTGGCGAAGGAGCGCGAGATCCTGGGCGAGCAGGCACTCAAGGAAGGCAAGAGCCCGGAGATCACCGCCCGGATGGTGGACGGCCGGCTGCGCAAGTCGCTGAACGAGATCACGCTGCTGGGCCAGCCGTTCGTCAAGGACCCGGACCAGAGCATCGACAAGCTGCTCGCGGCCGTCGGGGCCCGCGTGCTGCGCTACGAGCGTTACGAGGTCGGCGCCGGCATCGAGAAAAAGCAGGAAGACTTCGTGGCCGAGGTGATGGCGCAGGTCAAGTCGGCGGCGGGCCGCTGATCGCCGGCACCGGCAGAGCATGCAATGCCCCGCCCGCCGCGGGGTTTTTTTTGGCAGACTGAAGCGGTTATTGCCGTTGCGAAAGTGGGCACGATGAATCAGAACAGCACGCCTGCCTGGAGTCGCATCCTGGTCAAGCTCTCGGGCGAGGCCCTGCTCGGCAGCGCCGATTATGGCATCGACCCGGCGGTGCTAAAGCGTATCGCCGGCGATGTCGGCGAAGTGCAGGCGCTCGGGGTGCAGATCGCGATCGTGATCGGTGGCGGCAATCTGTTTCGCGGCGCGGGGCTGGCGCGCTCGGGCATGGATCGCGTGACCGCCGACCAGATGGGCATGCTGGCCACCGTGATGAACGCGCTGGCGCTGCAGGACGCGCTCGAGCAGCAGGGTATGCAGGCGCGGGTGATGTCCGCGATCCGTATCAACGAGGTATGCGAGGACTTCATCCGCCGGCGCGCCGTGCGGCATCTGGAGAAAGGCCGGGCGTTGATCTTCGCGGCCGGCACCGGCAATCCGTTCTTCACCACCGATACCGCCGCCAGCCTGCGCGCCATCGAGATCGAGGCGCAGCTGCTGCTCAAGGCAACCAAGGTCAACGGCATCTATTCGGACGACCCGGTGAAGAATGCGGCGGCGCGCCACTATCCGCGCCTCACCTACGACCGGGTGCTCGACGAGCGCTTGAACGTCATGGACGCAACGGCGATCGTCATGTGCCGCGACTACCGCATGCCGTTGCGGGTATTCAACCTGGGCACGCCCGGTGACCTGCTGCGCATCGTGCGCGGCGAGGACATCGGCACGCTCGTGACCAACGACTGAAGGCGGGGTGGCCATGCTCGACGATCTGAAGAAAGGCGCGGCAGCGCGCATGCAGAAATGCGTACAGGCGTTCCAGGTCGACCTGAAGAAGCTGCGCACCGGACGCGCACATCCGAGCCTGATCGAGCACCTGAAGGTGGACTACTACGGCTCGGACGTGCCGCTGCAGCAGGTCGCGAACATCAGCGTGGAGGACGCGCGCACGCTGGTGGTGTCGCCGTGGGAGAAGACGATGGTCGGGCCGATCGAGAAGGCGATCCACAAGTCCGACCTCGGCCTCACCCCCAACACCGCCGGTGCGGTGATCCGCATCCCGCTGCCGCCGCTGACCGAGGAGCGCCGGCGCGACATCAGCAAGGTGGTGCGCCAGGATGCCGAGAACGCGCGCGTCAGCGTGCGCAGCGTGCGCCGCGATGCCCTGGCCGACATCAAGGAAATGCTCAAGGAAAAGCTGATTGCCCAGGACGACGAGCGCCGCGGCCAGGAAGAGATCCAGAAACTGACCGATCGGCACATCGCCGAGATCGATCAGCTGCTGGCGGCCAAGGAAAAGGAAATTCTTCAGGTTTGAGCAGCGCTCCCCCAGGCTTTGGCTCTGCCTCGCTGCCCCGTCACGTGGCCATCGTCATGGACGGCAATGGCCGTTGGGCGCGCGCGCGCGGGGGCTTGCGCGCCGATGGTCATCGCGCCGGCGTGACGCCGGTGCGCATCGTGATCGAGGAGTGCGTGCGCCGCCAGATCGGTGCGCTGACGTTGTTCGCATTCAGCAGCGAGAACTGGGGTCGGCCGCGCGATGAGGTCATGAGCCTGATGGGGCTGTTCGTCGAGTCGCTGGAGGCCGAGATCGAGGAACTGCACCGCCGCGGCGTGCGGGTGCGCTTCATCGGCGAGCGCGCCGAGCTCGATGCGCGGCTGCGCGCCAGCATGGCGAGCTCCGAGCAGGTGACCGCGGGAAATTCGCGCTTGTCGCTGCAGATCGCACTCAGCTACGGCGGACGCGCCGATATCGTCGGCGCCGCGCGCCGCCTGGCCGAGCAGGTGGAACGCCGTGAACTGCCGGCAGCGGCGATCGATGAGCCAAGCTTCGCCGCCGGCCTGGCGCTGCACGGCATCGCAGATCCGGACCTGTTCATTCGCACCGGGGGCGAGCAGCGCATCAGCAATTTCCTGCTTTGGAACCTGGCCTACACCGAGCTGTATTTCACCGAGCAGCTATGGCCGGACTTTGATGCGGCGGCGTTCGAGGCTGCGCTGCAGCACTATGCCGCCCGCCAGCGGCGCTTCGGACTGAGCGCCGAGCAGCTCCGAATCGACGGCGGTTCGGTGTAAGGCCGGCGCGATGCTGCGTAACCGCGTGCTCACGGCCCTGGCGCTGACCATCGTGCTGGTGGTGACGATCGTGTTCCTGCCGCCGGACATCACGGCGGCGATCCTCGGGCTGATCCTGCTGATCGGCGCCTGGGAGTGGTCGGCGTTCCTGGCACTGGCGCTGACCTGGAGGGTGCTGTTCGTGCTGCTGCTGGCAGCGCTAGCGCTCGCCGGCTGGCTCTACACGCTGCAGGCCGCGCATTTCCGCCTGATGCTGGAGCTGGGGATTGCCTGGTGGCTGGTAGCGCTGCTGTGGATCGTGCTCGCGCCGCAGCGCGTGGGGCGTGCGGCCGCAGCAACGGCGGGGGTGCTGGCGCTGCTGCCGACCTATATCGCGCTGGTGCGCATCGATGCGCTGTGGGATGACGGCGCGCAGTGGGCGCTGTTCATCCTGGCGCTGGCCTTTGCTGCCGATACCGGTGCCTACTTTGCCGGCGGGCGGTTTGGCCGCGTGCACCTGGCCCCGCGTGTGTCACCCAATAAAACGTGGGAGGGTGTGATTGGCGGTATGCTGTTCGCGCTGCTGTTCGCGGCGCTCGGGTCCTGGTGGTTTCGGCTGCCGGCAATGAGTTTCGTGCCGTTGTGCCTGGCCGCGGCGGCGTTTTCCGTGATCGGTGACCTGACCGAAAGCCTGCTCAAGCGCCACGTGCACCTGAAGGACAGCGGCCGGCTGTTTCCGGGCCACGGCGGCGCGCTGGATCGCATCGACAGCGTCACGGCCGCAACGCCGGTCATGGCGCTGGGACTGATCTGGCTGGGGGTCGGAACATGACTATCGGTGTCGCAGTTCTGGGCTCGACCGGCAGCGTCGGCTGCAGCACGCTTGATGTGCTGTCGCGTAATCGCGAGCGCTTCCATGTCGCAGTGCTCGCGGCACGCAGCAACGTCGAGCTGCTGCTGGCGCAGTGCCTGCGCTTTGCGCCCGAGTGGGCGGCGCTGGAGTCGCCCGAGGCTGCGCGCCAGCTGGAAACGCGGCTGGCGGGCGCTGGCAGTCGCACGCGCGTGGCCGCCGGGGCCGAGGCGATCGCGCAGCTCGCGGCCGACGCCGCGGTCGATTATGTGATGGCTGCGATCAGCGGTGCGGCCGGCCTTGCCTCCACGCTTGCGGCCGCTGCCGCCGGCAAGCGGCTGCTGCTGGCCAACAAGGAATCCGCGGTAATGGCCGGCGCGCTGCTGATGGGCGCGGTGCGCGCCGGCGGCGGGGCGCTGATTCCGATCGACAGCGAACATAACGCGATCTTCCAGTGCCTGCCGGCAGGCTTTGTGCCCGGCGAGCGGCCCGCCGGAGTACGCCGGCTGCTGCTGACGGCCTCCGGCGGCCCGTTCCTGAACTGGAGCGCCGAGGCGCTGGCCGGCGCGACCCCGGCGCAGGCCTGCGCCCATCCGCGCTGGAGCATGGGGCGCAAGATATCGGTCGACTCGGCGAGCCTGATGAACAAGGGCCTGGAGCTGATCGAGGCCAGCGTGCTGTTCGGCATGGCGGTGGAGCAGATCGACGTCGTGGTGCATCCGCAGAGCATCGTGCACTCGCTGGTCGAGTACGTGGACGGCTCGGTGCTGGCGCAGCTGTCCGCGCCCGATATGCGCACGCCGATCGCCCAGGCACTGGCCTCGCCGCAGCGCATGCCGGCCGGTGTAGAATTTCTGGATCTGGTGCGGGCCGGGCGTCTGGACTTCCTGGCGCCTGATCCTGAGCGTTTTCCCTGCCTGCGGCATGCCCGGGAGGCGGCCCGCCTCGGCGGGCTGCATTGCGCCAGTCTGAATGCCGCCGATGAGATCGCGGTGCAGGCTTTCCTCGACAAGCGATTGAACTTTGGTGATATTCCAGCAGTCATTGAAACAGTCATGGCTAGGGTTGAAGGGGGCGCGATGACCGGACTTGCGGCGGTGTTGGCAGCGGATGGTGAAGCACGCCGGCTGGCGTCCGAAGTCGTTGCGCGCCGGAGTGCGGGCCAGAGCGTGCGCGCATGAACCCGCAAGGCTTTCATCCGCTCGGGATGCTGCTGACCGTCGTGGCGTTCGTGGTGGCGATCTGCCTGCTGGTGAGTGTGCACGAGTTTGGCCATTACTGGGTCGCGCGCCGGCTTGGATTCAAGGTGTTGCGCTTCTCGGTAGGCTTCGGCAAGGCACTCTGGACCCACGTTGCGGGGGCCGACCGGACCGAATACGTGATTGCAGCCGTGCCGCTGGGCGGTTACGTCAAGATGCTCGATGAGCGCGAGGGCCCGGTAGCCCCGGAGGACCTGCCGCGCTCCTTTACCCGCCGTCCGCACTGGCAGCGCATCACGGTGCTGCTGGCGGGACCTGCGTTCAACATCCTATTCGCGGTACTGCTGCTGACCGGCATGTTCCTGGTGTCGGGCATCACGCTGGTGCGTCCGCTACTCGGCAACATCGAACCGGACAGCGTCGCCGGGCGTGCCGGACTGGTCGCCGGGGATGAGGTGACCGCGATCAACGCGCGGCCAGTCAGCTCGCAGCGCGACATCGTGCTCGACCTGCTCGATGCGGTCAGCGCCAGCGCGCCGATCACGCTGTCGGTGCGCGGCGCCGACGGCAACGCGCGCAGCGCGACTCTGGATATCCCCAATGCCGCCGAGCGGCTACGCCTGACCGAGCCGGCGGCGCTGATCGGCGGCCTCGGCCTGCGCTTCTATGAACCGCCGGTTCCCGCGGTGCTCGGCGCGGTGGAACCCAACGGGCCGGCCGCGCGCGCCGGTCTCGCCGCCGGTGACCAGATCCTGGCGGTCAATGGCGAGCCGGTGCATGATTTTCGCGAGCTGCAGGCGCGCGTGCAGGCGCACCCGGGCGACGGGGTGCTGATCCGTTACCGCCGTGGCCAGACCGAGAGCGCCGTGCGCGTGCCGACCCTGGCCGAGACCGTGAATGGCAAGAGCGTCGGCCGCATCCACGTCAATCCGCCGCCCACACCGCTGCCCGACAACATGCTGCGCCATACCAGCCTGTCGCTGCCGGCCGCGTTCGTGCGCGCCAACATCGAAGCCTGGGATATGACCACGCTGCAGGGCCGGCTGTTCTGGCGCATGCTGATCGGCCAGGTGTCGATCAAGAACCTGAGCGGACCCTTGAGCATTGCTGAATATGCGGGCGATTCCGCCGCCCTTGGAGTGTCATCGTTCCTCAGTTTCCTGGTCATTGTCAGTCTCGCCCTCGGATTCATGAATCTGTTGCCCATTCCGATTCTGGACGGCGGCCAGATCCTTTTTCAGGCCATCGAGTGGCTCAAGGGCAGTCCGTTGTCCGAGCGCTTCCAGACCATTGGCCAGCAGCTCGGCGTGGCGCTGCTGGTGCTGCTGATGGGCGTTGCGCTGTTCAACGACCTGACGCGACAGCTCGGTTGAAGCATCCTTGATCAGCCGCACACGGCGCGCCCGATGGCGCGCACTCCTGGCGGCACTCGCATGGCTTGGCGCCCCGCCGCTGGTACTTGGGCAGCAGGGCGCCGAGGGCGACTTCATCGTCCACGACATCCGCATCCAAGGCCTGCAGCGAATCTCCGAGGGCACGGTATTCAACTACCTGCCGGTCAACATCGGCGATCACATGAGCCCGGCACGCGAGCGCGAGGCGCTGCGCGCGCTGTATGCCACCGGATTTTTCCGCGATGTCGAGTTGAGGCGCGACGGCGACTCTCTGGTCGTGGCAGTGCTCGAGCGTGCCTCGCTAGAGAGCATCGACATCAAGGGCAACAAGGACATCAAGACCGAGGATCTGCAGAAGTCCCTGCGCAACGTGGGCCTGTCGGCCGGCAAGACCTTCGACCGCTCGACGCTGGATGAGGTCACCCAGTACCTGACCGATCAGTACTACAGCCGCGGCAAGTACGCGGTGCAGATCGACACCAAGGTCGAGGACCTGCCCGACAACCGGGTGCGCGTCAACATCACCATCAAGGAAGGCAGCCGCGCCAAGATCCGCCAGATCAACATCGTCGGCAACAGCAAGTTCAAGGAAAAGGACATCCTCGGGACGCTGCAGCTGACGACGCCGAACTTGACCTCCTGGTACAAGGAGAGCGATCGCTATTCGCGTGAATCGCTGCAGGGCGACCTGGAGAAGATCACCGCCTGGTACCAGGACCGCGGCTACGCCAATTTCCGCATCGACTCCGCGCAGGTGGCGGTGGCGCCGGACAAGAGCGATATTTTCATTACCGTGAATATCAGCGAGGGCCTGGTCTACCGGCTGGGCGAGATCAAAGTGGCTGGCAACACCATCGTGCCGGAGGCCGAGATCCACAATCTGCTGCAGGTGCACAGCGGCCAGATCTACTCGCAGAGGAACATCAGCGCGACCCAGGAGGCGATCAAGAACCGCCTCGGTGCCGAGGGCTTCTACTTTGCCAAGGTCGAGCCGGTGCCAAGCACCGACGAGCAGAAGAAGATCGTCGACCTGACGCTGTTCGTCGATCCGGGCAGCCGGGTGTACGTGCGCCACATCAACTTCACCGGCACCACGCGCAGCAACGATGAGACGCTGCGGCGCGAGCTGCGGCAGCTGGAAGGTTCGTGGCTGTCGAACGTGGCGCTGGAGCGCTCCAAGCAGCGCCTGCAACGTGACCCATTCGTCGAGAGCGTGGAGATGGCGACCGAACCGGTGCCGGGCGTTCCCGACCTGGTGGATGTGAACTTCGCGATCAAGGAGCGGCCCAGTGCCACCGTCGGCGGCGGCATCGGCTACTCGGCGTCGCAGGGCTTCGTGCTCAACGGCAATTTCAGCGACAGCGACTTCTTTGGCGGCGGCAACTACGTGGCGCTCAATGTCGATGCCGGCAAATACAATAAGGTCTACAGCTTCAGCCAGACCGACCCGTATCGCACGGTGGACAACCTGTCGCGCACCATATCGCTCAGCTACCGCGACTCGACCCAGTTCACCTCGGAGACCTCGGCCTTCGGCTCCAAGAACCTGGCGCTCGGGCTCACCTACGGCTACCCGATCTCCGAGTACCAGGGTGTCAGTGCCGGCGCATCGCTGCAGCACGTGGACCTTTTGACCTACAACAGCAGCAGCGCGCAGCAGGCGGTACGCTGGGTGGAGCAGAACGGCAATCCCTACCACAGCGAGGCGGTTTCCACCTTCATCCAGCCCAATGGCTCGACCACCTCATTCTCGACCGAGCTGCTCGGATCGCGTTATGACAGCGTCGAGCTGACCGCGGGCTGGCAGTACGATTCGCGCAACCGCAGCCTGTTCGCCGACCGCGGCATGCGCAACGCGCTGTCATTCAGTATCGTCCCCCCGATCAGCAACGTGCGCTATCTGCTGGCCAGCTACGAGTTCTCCGGCTTCCTGCCGATCTGGCGCCGCTGGGTGCTGAGCGAGGCGATCCAGGTCGCCTTCGGCCAGCCGCTGGGCAAAACCATCGGCATGCCGCCCTATAAGCGCTTCTACGCCGGCGGACCGGATACGGTGCGCGGCTATACCGAGGACACGCTCGGGCCGGTGGACACCAACGGCAACCCGTACGGCGGCAACCTGCTGACCGTGGCGCGCACCGAGCTGATCCTGCCATTGCCCGAGAAATGGCAGACCAGCGCTCGCGGCAGCCTGTTCTTTGACATGGGCAACGTGTTCTCGACCGACCAGACCACTTTTGTCGGCTCCGACCTGGAGACCCCGGTCAGCTATAAATTCAGCTATCATGCGCTGAAGCAGGGCACCGGTGTTGCGGTGCAATGGCTCGCGCCGTCGCTGGGCATTTTTCGCTTCAGCTATGGCATCGCGCTCAATCCGACCCGCGCCGTTGGGGTCCAATTTGCCGATCGCACCGAGGGCTTCCAGTTCTCGATCGGTCAGTCGTTTTAACTTGGCTTAACCAGGCGCATAAGCACAACCAGGAGTAGGCATGAGTCTTCGGCGGTGGGCAATAGGGATTTCGGCGGCCGTGACGATGGCAGCCGCGGCTGCCCCGGCATGGGCGGACCTGAAGATCGGCGTGGTCAACTACGCCAAATTGATGCAGGAGTCGCCGCAGGCCAAGGCCGCGCAGGATGCGCTGCGAGGTGAATTTGCCGGCAAGCAGAAGGATCTGCAGACCCAGCAGCAGAGCCTGAAGACCAAGGAAGAGTCGCTGCAGCGCGATTCGGCCACCATGAGCGCCGATCAGCGCACCGCGGCCGAGCGCGACCTGCGCGATGGCAATCGCGAGCTGCAACTCAAGGTGCAGCAGTATCAGGATGACTTCAACGCACGGCAGAACGAGGAACTCTCGAAGCTGCAGAAGACCCTGGTCGAGGAAGTGCAGAGCTTCGCGCAGGCGCAGAAATTCGACCTGGTGCTGGCCGATGGCGTGATCTTCGCCGCCCCGGTGCTCGACGTGACGCCGCAGGTGCTGTCGGCGCTGCAGGCGCGCGGCGTGCGTGCGCCGCCGGTCGGTGCGGCCGGTGCCGCCCCGAAGGCCGGCTCTCCGGCCGCGGCACCGAAGGGCAACTCGACGCCGAAATAGCCCACTCGGGCGCAGCACCGCCGGCGTTCAGGTCCGCGCACCATGGGTATTGCACTGGGCGAGCTGGCGGTGGAATTCGGCTGCGAGCTGTCCGGCGACCCTGATATCAGCGTCGATCACGTCGCGCCGCTGCATTCGGCGGGCGCCGGAGCGCTGAGTTTTCTCGCTAATCCCAGGCTCTCCTCCCAGCTGGCCACGACGCGCGCCGCCGCGGTGGTGCTCGAGCCGCGCAGCGCCGCCGGCTGTCCGGTAGCGGCGCTGCTTACGTCAAATCCACACGCCCTTTTCGCCCGCATTGCCACACGGCTGTACCCATCGCCGCCGCTGGTGCCTGGCATCCATCCGACCGCGATCGTCGATGCGCGCGCGCAGCTCGACCCCAGCTGCCAGATCGGCCCGTATGTACTGATCGGCGCCGATGTGGTGCTCGGGCCGCGCTGCGTGATCGGGCCGGCCTGCGTGATCGGTGCCGGCGCGCATCTCGGCCCCGACTGCCGGCTGGCGAGCCGTGTGAGCGTAGAGCACGGCGTGCTGCTGGGCGCACGGGTGCTGGTGCATGCCGGGGCGGTGATCGGCGCCGACGGTTTCGGCCTGGCACGCGAGCGCCAGCGCTGGCTGAAGGTGCCGCAGGTCGGCAGCGTGCGCATCGGCGATGACGTTGAGATCGGAGCCAACACCACCATCGATCGCGGCGCGATGGATGACACGGTGATCGGCGACGGCGTCAAGCTCGACAACCAGATCCAGGTCGGTCACAACGTGCAGATCGGTGCCCACACCGCGATCGCCGCCTGCACCGGCATCTCCGGCAGCGTGCGCATCGGCGAGCGCTGCATGATCGCCGGCGCCTGCGGGCTGTCCGGGCATATCGAGATCGGCGACGATGTGGTGCTGACCGGGATGTCAATGGTGCCGCATTCGGTGCTGCGGCCCGGGGTCTACACCAGCGTTATTCCGGTCGAACCGATCCGCCAGTGGTGGCGGGTGCTGACCACGTTGAAGCTGCTCGCGCAGCGCGAGCGACACGGACGCGCGCCGCAGCCGCATCCGCCAGGCATGCCACAGGAAGCGAACGATGAATGAGACGAGCACACTCGATATCAACGGCGTGATGAAATACCTGCCGCACCGCTACCCGTTCCTGCTGGTGGACCGGGTGCTGGAGTTCTTGCCCGGCAAGACGCTGCGCGCGCTCAAGAACGTGACCTACAACGAGCCGTACTTCACCGGCCATTTTCCGCACCGCCCGCTGATGCCGGGAGTGATCATACTGGAGGCACTGGCCCAGGCCGCCGGCCTGCTGGCATTCCTGACCGCCAACGTGATACCGGACGAGAATACGCGCTTCTATTTCGTCGGCATCGACAAGGCGCGCTTTCGCAAGCCGGTGGAGCCCGGAGACCAGCTGATCCTGGTCGTGAATCTGGATCGCACCTTCAAGGGCATCTACCGCTACGCCACGCGGGCGGAGGTGGGCGGGGACGAGGTGGCCAACGCCCAGATCATGATCGCCCCGGATCTCGCCAGTGTGCCGGGCGTGCCGGCGCCGGCGGAACAGCCATGATCGATCCGCGCGCGGTGGTGACCGCCGGCGCGCGGGTGGCGGCCGATGTCGAGGTCGGCCCCTATGCCGTCATCGGCGCCAATGTCGAGATCGGCCCGCGTTGCTGGATCGGCCCGCATGCGCTGATCGTGGGGCACACCACAGTCGGCGCGGATAACAAGATCTTCCAGTTCGCCTCGATTGGCGAGGCACCGCAGGACAAGAAATATGCCGGCGAGCCCACCCGGCTTGAGATCGGCGATCGCAACGTGATCCGCGAGTATTGCACCATCAGTCGCGGCACGGTGCTCGATCAGGGCGTCACCCGCATCGGCAGCGACAACCTGTTCATGGCGTATACGCACGTGGCGCATGACTGCGTGATCGGCGATCACGTGATCATGGTGAATCTGGCGATGATTGCCGGACATGTGCAGATCGGTGACTGGGCGATCCTGAGCGGCTATTGCGCCGTGCATCAGCACTGCAAGATCGGCGCGCACGCGTTCCTTGCCAACAATTGCGGCGTGACGCGCGACGTGCCGCCGTACGTGATGGCGGTTGGCAATCCGGCGGTGCCGCATTCGATCAACAGCGAAGGACTCAAGCGCCGCGGCTTCTCAGCCGACCAGATCCGCAATCTGCGCTACGCCTACCGGGTCCTGTACCGCAGCGATCTGCCGCTCGCGGCGGCGCTCGAGCAGCTCGACGCGCTGGTCGGCGAGCAGCCCGAACTCAAGCCGCTGCTGGATTTCATTGGTACCTCGGAACGCAGCCTGATCCGCTGACCGGTCACGCTGCGATGACTAACCTGCGGGTCGCGATCGTTGCTGGCGAGACCTCCGGCGACGCACTCGGTGCGGCGCTGATCGGTGCGCTGCGCGAGCGCGCCGGTGCGATCGAATTTCTCGGCGTCGCCGGGCCGGCGATGCGAGCGGCCGGCTGCGTGGCGCTGGCGGACGCGCACGAGCTGGCGGTGATGGGACTGATCGAACCGTTGCAGCACCTGCCGCGGCTGCTGCGCCTGCGCTCGATGCTGATCGAGCGCATCGGCGCCTTCAAACCGGACGTCTTCATCGGCGTGGATGCTCCGGCGTTCAACCTCGGATTGGCCGGGCGCTTCAAGGCGCTCGGCATCCGCACCGTGCAGTATGTGAGTCCGCAGGTTTGGGCGTGGCGCCCGGGCCGGGTGCGCCGCATTGCGCGCTGCTGCGACCTGGTGCTGTGCCTGCTGCCGTTTGAACCCGAGTTCTATCGCAGCCACGCGGTGCGCGCAGAGTTCGTCGGGCACCCGCTGGCCGATCAGATCCCGCTGCAACCCGAGCGCGCCGCTGCGCGCGCCGCGCTCGGACTGGATGCGCAGCTCACGGTACTGGCGCTGCTGCCAGGCAGCCGACTGGGCGAAATGCAGCGCCTGGCGCCCGCGTTCATCGCCGCGGGGCTCGAGATGTCGCGCCGCCGTCCGGGACTTACGCTGCTGGCGCCAATGGCCAATGCACAGGTGCGGGCCGAGTTCGAACGCGCGCTGCTGCGCACGCCCGGCGCCGCGCAGCTGAATCTGCATATTCTCGACGGTCAGGCGCGCCGCGCGCTCAGCGCTGCTGATGCGGCACTGGTGACCTCCGGTACCGCGACCCTGGAGGCATTGCTGTGCCGCTGTCCAATGGTGGTAGCCTATCGCGTCGGTGCGCTGACGGCGCTGCTGCTGCGCACGCTGCGGCTGGTGCGGCTGCCGTATATTTCGCTGCCGAACCTGCTGGCCGGAACCGCACTGGTGCCGGAATTTCTGCAGCAGGCGGTGACCACCGACAACCTCGCCGGCGCGCTCGAACGCGCGCTCGACGACGACGCCTATCGGGAGTATTTGCAGCGGGAGTTTCTGCAGGTACATCAGTCGCTGCGGGCGGGCGGGGCGGTGAGCGCAGCGCAGGCGGTGCTGCGACTGCTGCATAGGCAGGGGTCGGACCAGAAGGACTTGCCGCATTGACGGAAATGATCGCAGGAGTGGACGAGGCCGGTCGCGGTCCGCTGGCAGGCCCGGTGGTGGCGGCGGCCGTGATCCTCGATCCCAAGCGACCGATCCGCGGCCTGCGTGATTCCAAGCAGCTCGCACCCGAGCGCCGTGAAGTGCTGGCGCAGCGCATCCGCGAGCGGGCGATCGCCTGGGCGGTGGCAGAGGCTGACCACGAGGAGATCGACCTGCTGAACATCCTGCAGGCGACGCTGCTGGCGATGAAGCGTGCGCTGGTGGAGCTCACGCTGCGGCCCACCATGATCATGATCGACGGTAACTGTTCGCCGTACCTGTTTGATTGTTTTGCTGATTGTCAGGTGCGCACCGTCGTCGGCGGCGATGCGATCCTGCCCAGCATCAGTGCCGCTTCGATCATCGCCAAGACGCATCGCGACGCGCTGATGGTCGGTATGTGCGCGCGCTATCCCGGCTACGGCATGTCGCAGCATTTCGGCTACGGCACGCCGCAGCACCTGCAGGCGCTGGTACACCTGGGACCCTGCCCGATCCATCGCCGCAGCTTCAATCCGCTGCGCAGCTGGCTGTGCGATGCGTTGCCGTGGGGCGTGCCGACCGCCGAGGCGGCGTTCGATGAGGACGACGGGCCGTGAAACCGCTGTTCGTACATCTGCGGCTGCACACCGAGTACTCGCTGATCGACAGCGTGGTGCGGGTCGCCGGTTTGATGGACGCGGTACGCGCAGAGGGCATGCCGGCGGTCGCCCTGACCGACCAGTGCAACCTGTTTGCGATGGTGAAGTTTTATCGCGCCGCGCTCGAGCGCGGCGTGCAGCCGATCATCGGCGTCGACCTGCTGCTGGCCGAAGCGGACGAGAAGCAGGGGCCATCGCGCCTGACGCTGCTGTGCCAGAACCTCGCCGGCTACCAGAACCTCGCCCGGCTGGTGAGCCGCGCCTACCTTGAGGGTCAGACCGCAGCCGCGGTGGCGCTGATCGATCGTGGCTGGCTCGACCGCCGCAGCACCGCCGGGCTGATCGTGCTCTCGGGCGCGCACGAGGGCGATGTCGGCCGTGCGCTGCTGCGCGAGCGCGAGCAGCAGGCCGCGCAGGCGCTGGATTTCTGGCGTTCACTGTTCGATGACCGCTTCTATATCGAAGTCCAGCGCCTCGGCCGTCCGGAGGAGCGCGGCTACCTGCCGGCGGCGCTCAAGCTGGCGGCCCGCCACGGCGTGCCGGTGGTGGCCACCAACGACGTGCGCTTCCTTGCGGCCGAGGACTTCGAGTCGCACGAGGCGCGGGTGTGCATTCACGACGGTACGCTGCTGGCCGATGCGGCGCGTACCCGCCGCTACACGCCGCAGCAGTACCTGCGCAGCGCCGCGGAGATGAGCGTGCTGTTCGCCGACATCCCCGAGGCGCTTGCCAACACGGTGCAGATCGCGCGCCGTTGCAGCCTGCAGCTGACGCTCGACCAGCCGCGACTGCCGGACTACCCGGTGCCGGCCGGCAGCACACCGAACGCGTTCCTGCGTTCCGAGGCGGCGGCCGGGCTGGCGACGCGGCTGGCCGCGCTCGACATCGCGGGCAATGAGGCGGCGCGCTACCAGGCGCGCCTTGCGGCCGAGCTCGAGGTCATCTGCCCGATGGGCTTCGCCGGCTATTTCCTGATCGTGGCCGACTTCATCCGCTGGGCGCGCGACAACGGCGTGCCGGTCGGCCCGGGGCGCGGTTCCGGAGCC
>Ga0182030_10005755_pt1 | contig 26249 bp, 24 predicted proteins | sample 812S3MmetaG_FD_121299 | JGI IMG/M metagenome (GOLD analysis project Ga0182030, IMG submission 121299) | Permafrost microbial communities from Stordalen Mire, Sweden - 812S3M metaG (Illumina Assembly) | ecosystem: Environmental > Terrestrial > Soil > Wetlands > Permafrost | place: Sweden...
AGACCCCCGACGAGGTCTACTATCAATCACGCATCAACGAACGGGCTGCCTGAGCTCGATGACAACCAACTGCTCAACTCTTAAGAAGACGGTCAGGCTGTCCAAGGGATGGGGTCCACTTCATGGCGCCACTCGTATCTGAAAAACCGGTCGATGTGAATTATCCATGGGCGAAGCGTAGGCCGTGGTCATCGGAGGCAATGGCCCATTCGGGAGCGAAGGTAAGGTTTTCCTCGTAAAAATACGAGAGTTGGTCTGGCAGCCCAAAGTTCGTGCGATCAATTCAGAGATTGGGAGTGACGAGGTCGCCTACGTGGACTTCAAGGAGAGTCGGCGTCATGAGATCGACGTTTGCATCCGTGGTGATCCTCTCATGCGTCACGATTTCCTGGAGGAAAGGGTGTCCGAATCGTTGAAATCGCCACGCATTGTGTCGCGTCATAATGGGCACCTCTGGTGGGGCGATCCATCGCTACGGCAACGTTCATGCTTTGAACGTTTTCCCGTTGGTTGCGCTGGCCACTGTGCCCGGGGAGAAAACGGACTTGGAAGCGAAGTCTTGTTGCTCCTCCTCGACGGTCCCTAAGTGCTGAGACCGGATGAAGGAGAGTGCGCGGCTTCGCTATTTCTACGTGGTAGTAGCCAGTCAGGCCGGGGGAAATGACAGGTGTAGCCGTTGGGGTAGTTCTCGAGGTAGTCCTGGTGTTCGGGCTCCGCCTCCCAGAACGGTCCGGCCGGGCTCACCTCGGTCACGACCGTACCAGGCCAAAGTCCGGACGCTTCGACGTCGGCGATGGTGTCTTGCGCGATTCGACGTTGTTCGTCGTCGACGTAGAAGATCGCCGAACGGTAGCTCATGCCCCGGTCATTGCCCTGCCTGTTGAGGGTCGTGGGGTCGTGAATCTGAAAGAAGAACTCGAGGACCTGACGATACGTCGTCTTCTGCGGATCGAAAATTATTTCGACTGACTCCGCGTGGGTTCCGTGGTGGCGGTAGGTCGCGTTCGCTACGTCGCCTCCGCTGTAGCCCACGCGCGTGGAAAGCACCCCTGGTTGTTTGCGGATGAGATCCTGCATTCCCCAGAAGCATCCTCCGGCCAGTACTGCTTTCTCGGTGGTGTCGCTCATTGTGTCGTTCCTTTCCCGGTTGAGGTCTCGTCGAACAGTTTTTGATACCTGCCGTAACCTTCGGCTTCGAGATCTTCGTACGGTACAAAGCGTAGGGCGGCGGAGTTGATGCAGTACCGCAAGCCCCCCTCGTCGGCCGGTCCGTCGTTAAAGACGTGGCCTAGGTGGCTGTCGCCGTGGGTCGAGCGGACCTCGGTCCTCACCGTCCCGAAGCTCACATCGCTGTTCTCGACAACGTTGGCGGGCTCGATCGGCGCGGTGAAGCTCGGCCAACCACAGCCACTGTCGTATTTCTTGGTGGACGCGAATAAGGGCTCGCCCGACACCACGTCCACGTAGAGGCCCGCGTCCTTCTTGTCCCAGAACTCGTTGTCGAACGCCGGTTCGGTGCCTCGTTCCTGGGTGACCTTGTACTGCCCAGGGGTTAACTGGGCAACGGTCTCCAGGTTCTTCTCATACGAATCTTTCATTACCACTCCTTAGTAGCCATTCTGGTCCTGGTTCTTTAGTTGAACGTGATCCGAGGGACTCGTAGTTTCCGCCCAGGGCCGCCGTCTCAACTTCGCAAATTATCCCATTTCACCGGTCAAGCAACGCTTACACCGGTGGAACTGTTTTTTCCTGACCTTTCCATAGTCCTCTCAGCAGCCAAAGGCGTTACAAGCTCGCAGCTGCGCCGAGGGATCATCTAGTGCGTGTGGTCGCAAGTGGGCCTTGAGCGAACGGAGTGAAGGCATCTCGGCCGCTACCAAGGCTTCTTCGAGCGTCGCCGGGCGGTACAAAACCAATGGTTAGTCGAACCGTTTTCATGTCGTTCGAGCTACGTGTTCGTCACTTGCCGGACATGGTTCGCCAGTCGTCGCTGGCGGCATGGAAATAGCGGCCGGAGAACTGGTCGAGATCGCCCGAGCCAATGCACTCAATGAGTTGAGCGGCCAGTTCCGGGGTAGACCAGAAATCCGGGTCCTCCCAGCGTGGACCGAATATGACTCGCGTCATGCTCGTCTTCACGATTCCTGGTGAGATCGCGAACACGCAGACTCCTGAACTGCGCGTCTCCGCGGCGAGCGCCTCGGTGAAGCGATTCACCGCCGCTTTGCTCGCCATGTACGAAGAGTTGATGAGGGCATCGAAGTCGTCGGCGATCGAGAACGTTGCGGCTCCCGAGGAGACGTTGACTACCCTTCCCGAGCGCCGACTAACCATCCCCGGGAGCACGGCGTGGCAGCAGAGGAAAGTCCCTCGTACGTTCACTTCCATCAGCTGCCACCACTCCGACGGCTCGTACTCCCAGGTAACACCGCTATGTCCACCGGCCCCGGCGTTGTTCACGAGCAGGTCGATTGCGCCGAATTGTTGTTCGACGAAATTCACTGCTGCCCTCACGGACTTCGGATCCGTCACGTCGAGGCGCACGGGGAGAGCATTCGTCTCTTCGGCCAGCGTCTCGAGTTTGTCCGTTGATCGAGCGGCAGCGGCAACTTTGTAGCCGCGCTCGGCCAGATGGGAGGCAATGACTCTACCTATTCCTTCGCTGGCGCCCGTCACCAATGCAACACCGCGTTTACCGTCAGACATGACGCGAGGTTACTATCGCCAAGCACCTATGAGCCTCTGGAACCGTTGGTGGTCCGATCGGCACCCCGGGAACATGTGCGGTCCTTGGGCCCGGACTGTCCATCGACGCAATGGCCTAACGGACGCAAGCGCGTTGGCAAGACGCGAAACTCAACGCATCACACCAGGTCCGTAGAACATCACCAGACCTCCTTCGACCGGCGTTGCCGTGAAGGTTCCGCACGATTGCGTGCAGCTCGTCGTGACGACGCACGACGTCGGAGGCGGATGGAGAATAAGGGCAGCCGCCGTTATTTCTGCGGGTCGCTCCCATGATCGAGCTTGTGGAGTTCGTCTTTGAGCCAGGCGGTGATCTTTTCGTGCTTCTCGTCGTCGACGTGTGAAATCGTCTGGATGGCCTCAGCATGACCGGGATGCTTAGGGTCGACGAGTGCGTCACCGTCCACTGGTGTCGAGTCGTCGTCCTTCTTCTTTGACGCGTGCCAACCGCCAAAATAGGGAAAAAAGCCGAAGTCGCCAAAGCCTCCAAAGAAGGGGGAGCCCACGCCCCCGATAGGCGCTCCTCCCATGAGACCGCAAGTGGTACCGCAATGGGCGCAACATCCTCCGCAGTGAGCGCAACCGGCCATATGTATTTTCCTCTCGATCGGGTCAGGTGTTCAGAATCTACCAAGCAATGCCGGGCGAAGGTTCTTTCATTCCTTTTACGGCATTGTAGGGAAGAGGGATTCTTCTTGATCGACGCTAAAGGACCGCCGGCAAGACCTTGGACGCAATAAGGCGGACATGTTCTAGGTCATTCATATCCAGAATCTGCAGATAGATTCGCGAAACGCCCAAGTTGGCGTAGGCATGGATTTTCTCGATAATCTGCTCCGGGATTCCGGCGAGGCCATTCTTTGACAGCTCGTCGACGTCGCGTCCGATGTTAGAAGCTCGATGCTCCAACTCCGCACTGTTCCCACCACAGCAGATGACGAGGGCCGCGGAACGCACGATTGAGGCGGGGTCCCGGCCGACTGCGTTGCACGCAAAATCGACGCGCTCAAATTGGGTCTTGCAGTCGTCAAGTGAAGCGAAGGGAACGTTGAATTCGTCGGCGAACGTGGCGGCCAGTCGTGGCGTAAGCGTTCGCCCGTGGCCTCCGACGATGATGGGCGGCCGTGGCGACTGAATTGGCTTGGGGAGGGCTGGACAGTCGGCCAGCGAATAGTGCCTTCCCGAAAAGCTGAAGGTTTCGCCGATCGCAGTGCTCCATAAGCCGGTAATGATCTCCAGTTGCTCTTCTAGCTTCTCAAAACGCTCGGCGACGGAGGGGAACGCGATTCCGTAGGCGGCGTGCTCTTCCTCGTACCAGCCCGCTCCGAGGCCGAGTTCCACACGTCCTGCGCTCATCGCGTCAACTTGAGCGACGGCAATCGCCAGCGGTCCGGGAAGGCGAAAAGTCGCTGCCGTCAAGAGGGTGCCGAGACGGATTCGACTCGTCTCACGCGCAAGGCCCGCGAGAGTGGTCCACGCGTCGGTTGGTCCAGGCAGACCGCTTACGGCGCCCATCTTGAGGTAGTGATCGGAGCGAAAGAACGCGTCAAATCCTTCCTCTTCCGCCGTGATCGCCAGGGCGAGGATGTCATCGTAGGAAGCGCCCTGTTGGGGCTCACAGAAAATCCGTAGTTTCATAAGCCCATACTTACGTCCGCAACATGCGTTGTCCACTCGCGAGTCGTCACGAGTGAAACCACTTGAAGGTCTGGCGAGGGTTTTCTATGGTCTTAGTCACGTTGGAACCTTGAGAAGAATATTGGTGTAACTGAGGTGATACAAACCACTGGCCCTTACATGCCCTCAACAATTGCGGCGTTCCCTGGCGTGTGGATGTCTAAATTAACGGCTTGTAAGTACAACGATAAGTACATAGATTCACGATCGGAATTCGCCCCGCAGCGACGACTATTGATCCAGATCAGCCTGCTATCAGCCGTTGTGATTAGTGTCATCCATTGAATGCAGTGCCTCGCAATAACGCCGATGCGCCACTCGTCGAAGGTCAGTTAGAGACGCGCAGACCGTCGAGCACCATGGCAAGTAGGCGCTCGCCCTGAGTTTTGACGAGCGTGGGACCGGTGCATATGCCGCCGACCAGCAACATGAGATCTGATCCGTCGATATCAGATCGCGCCACACCCGCGCGCTGCGCGTTCTCGAGCACGAGCGTGAAACTCTGTTCGACTCGTTCGCGCGAGCTCAACCTCAGTTCCGGATTCTTCTCGAACGACTCACGGAGTTCGGTAAGGAATACTCGCTTGCCAAGCGAGTAGCGCAGAAACGAATCGAGCCAGTTAACCAATGCGTCCCACGGCGCAAAGTTCGCTACCGCCTTTTCGGCGGCGAGGAGCAGTTCTTCGACGTCGTTCCGATAGACCGCCTCGACAAGATCGATCCGACGCGGGAAGTGTCGATACAAGGTTCCGGCGCCGACCCCGGCCTGATGGGCGATCGCTTCCATCGAGGCATCGCTGCCCTGCAGGGCAAAGACCTCGCGCGCCGCAACCACCAGTCGGTTGTGATTTCTCTGCGCGTCCGAGCGGATCGCGCGATGGGCGCTTTCGACGCTGTCGTTCGTCGCCGGGCTCTTCAGGGGCTCCAAAGGTATGGTCATTGGCCGAAGCATATGTCCAGCTCCGATCGATTTTCTCGACATTGGGCACAATCCGGAGGCACTCTCCGTATAGTAAGTGGAGGAAGTTTCCGTTTCCAGCCAGATATTACGGAAAGGTGCTTGGCAATGCCCTCCCCAGTCAGCCGCACAGTGGAGTCGATTCTGCACGACCGTGTGTCGCAAAACGTCGCATCGAACGTCAGCGAGGCGATGCGATGATCCAAGGGCCACTAGCCGGCCGGTACTCGGCCGTCGCGACGATGGTGATGTTCGCGCTGATTCCGTACTTAGCGTTATCCGCGGCGCTCGGCCCCTTGAGGCCGATCATCAGTAAGCAGCTCCACATGTCCGCGCAGACGTTCAGCCTCGGAACGGGGTTGGCGAATGCCGCCTACGCCCTCGGCACGGTGCTCGCGGTGCAATTTGCCCAGCACCTCCCGCAGCGACGGATGCTGGTCGGGTACGCGGTCCTGCTCGTCATTGGATCGGTGCTGACTGCGTCGGCAACAGGTGCCGGCATGTTCATCACTGGCCACATCATCCAGGGACTCTGCACCAGCCTGCTGTTGATTGCGGCAGTCCCGCCGTTGGCACTTGGCTATCCCGCGAACAAGCTGCGCGACACCGCTGTGATCATGAACATGTGCATCTTCGGAGCGGTCGCGCTTGGCCCGCTAATTGGTGGCGTGCAGGCGGAGTCGCTCGCGTGGCGGCCTTTGTTCTGGATCGTCGTCGGTATTGCGGTCATCGCACTCATCCTCGTGGTGTTGACCTTCGAAGACTCTCCGGCGGCCAACCCTGAATCACCGCGCGACTTGCCGGCGATCGGCCTCGCCGCTGTGGGCTGCGTGGCAGCCTTCTTTGGTGCGTCTGAGCTCACGAGCCATGCGCTCCTCAACGTCGAAACGATCGTGCCGCTGCTCGGCGGTCTCGGGCTCATCATCACCCTCGTCGTCTACCAGTTCCACGCGAAACGGCCACTGCTGATGATCAAGACGATGATCACGAGTTCGATTCCCGTCGCGGGTATTGTCGTAGCGCTGTTCGCGGCCGCCGCATCGGTCTCTGCGACCGCGCTGACCGTCGGCGTGCTTGAAGCGCGATACAGCCCGTTGCACATCGGCCTCCTCTACTTGCCCGAAGTGGCCGGCGCCGTACTCTCGGCGATCGCGCTCGGACTCGTCGTGCGCAAGCGCGCATTGAACTACCTCCCGCTCGTAGGCATGATCATGCTGGCAGCCGGGATAGTCGTCTTTCGAATCTCCGTCCCGTCGAGCCAGGCGATGACGCTCTTTGGTTCAGGCCTCACGGGGATTGGTCTTGGCGCGACGGTGGCGCCGGCGTTGTTCATCGCAGGCTTCTCTCTGCCTGCGGCCAACCTTCAGCGGGTGTTCGCCATTGTCGAGCTCTTCCGAGCGGTCGCAGCCTTCATGGTCGCTCCGATCTTCATTCACTTCGCCGCCGCAACCGGCGGCGGTCTCGATGCGGGTACGGCCATCGCGTTGTGGGTCGGACTCGGTCTCGCCCTGGGCGGCGCGATCATCGGAGTCGTCATTTACATCGTGAGCGGCGCGCGACCCCAGGCGCCCGATCTCGATCGCTTCCTCGCTGGGGTCGATCCCGCGTGGGAGTCGCCACCGCTGTTCGCGAAACTTCGTCGGAGCGTACCCGAGACAAAGGTCCCGGCAATGGCGGGCGCACTGACTGAAAGCGAGGACTGACATGTCCACAAGTGACATTGGTGCGACGACGCCCACCGGCCCGATCCTCTTCGGCTATGACGGCTCCGCACTCGCGGCGCTGGCCATCGAGCGCGCGGGGCGTGAGCTCGCGACGGGTCGCGACGCGCTCGTTCTCTGCGTATGGCAGCCCGCCGATGTCGGCTTCGAGCCGGTCACCAAGCGCAACTTCAACGCCGGTGCAGCGAACGAGGTCCGCCAGGCCGCGGAAGAGACTGCCGCATTCGGCGCGTCGCTCGCACGGAACGCGGGTTTTCGGGCACAGGGTCTGACCGCGGAGGCTGCGCCAACGTGGAAAGGGATTATTCAGACCGCGGAAGCGCACCAAGTGAGCTTGATCGTGCTTGGCGCTCACCGACACACCGGTCTCGTCGGGCACCTGCGCGGCAGCGTTACCGCGGCTGTCGTTTCACACACGGCCTGCTCGGTGCTCGTCGTGCACCAGGAATCCTGAACAGCAACTACTCACGTCGATCCATTCGTCGGCTGAAGGCCCGAAGCGCAGGAACCGCGATGTCTTGTGAAGTAAGAGACTTGGCCAAGGGGCGCACTGGCGCTGCGCAAGCTAACAGCCCTTCGCGCTCACCGATGGCCCTCAATTGAGCTCGCACACCCGCCTAAATCCCTAAGTAGTTCAACGATTAGTGAACGGATGTTTTCACCAGACCGCGGAAATTTGGCTTATTTCTTGGGTGGAACGCGTATTTTCTCAAAGAACGAAACGCGCTAGACGAAAACTGTTCACTATAGGTTACTATTGTGTAGCCATTGTGATCACCTTTCCGCTCGGGCAGAAGGAGCCGCGTAGTCATTTCAACGGATCATGTGACACAGCGAATTTTGAAGGAGACTGAATGACTGCTACCGCCGTTTCACTGGGTTCGTTGGATCTGGACACAAAACTCGACTTGTACCGAACGCAACTCATGCTTCGCAAGTTTGAATCGCGGGCGTATGACCTCTTCCTGGAGAACTTGGTCAAGGGGACGAGTCATCTCTCGCTCGGACAAGAGGCCATCGCAACCGGATTCGCGGCGGCGATGAAGAAGGACGACTGGACGTTTGCGACGTATCGCGGTCACGCGCATACGTTGGCTCGAGGAGTACCCATGACGCCCGTCATGGCGGAACTTCTGGGTCGTGCCAATGGACTAATGGCGGGGAAAGGGGGTTCCATGCACCTCACCAGTGTTGAACATGGCGTTATGGGAAGTTACGCAATTATTGGTGCTCACTTGACGATTGCTTGTGGTGCTGCGTGGAGTGCGCAGTATCGCGGTACCGACCAAGTTGCGGTGTGCTTCTTCGGCGACGGCACGACCAATATCGGCGCTTTTCATGAGGCGCTCAACTTCGCGGCCGTTTGGAAATTGCCGGTCGTTTTCGTCTGCGAGAACAATCTCTGGATGGAATACACCCGCACTAGCGAAGTCACGGCGGTCGCCAATCCTGCGGCCGACCGTGCCTCGGCCTACGGACTCGAAAGCATCATTGTTGACGGCAACGACGTGGAAGCCGTGTACCAGGTCGCGATGACCGCTATGGCGCGCGCGCGCGCCGGGGCGGGACCGAGCCTGATTGAGGCGTTGACGTATCGCCACGGGGGACACTCACGTGCCGACCCCGGCAAATACCGACCGGATTCAGAAATCAACGAGTGGCTGGCCAAGGATCCAATTTCCACTTATCGAGATCGCTTGCTTGGCGACGGTGCCAGCGAAGATCAACTCGAGACCATCGAAGCCGAGGTCACCGCTGACGTGGACCGGGCTACCGAAGAAGCGAAAGCCGGCGCTACGCCCGGTGAGGACTTGCTCATGAAGGACCTCTGGGCTGACGGAGGATCCTCATGGCGCAACTAACGTTCCGTGAAGCCATCGCTCGAGGTATAGCCCAAGAGATGCGCCGCGACGATTCGGTGGTGATGATCGGCGAAGACATTGGTGCCGCCGGAGGAGTCTTTAAAGGCACCGTGGGGCTGCTGGACGAATTTGGTCCTGTCCGCGTGCGCGATACGCCCATCAGTGAGCAAGCGATTCTCGGCGCCGCGATGGGCGCAGCAATGACTGGGCTTCGCCCGGTAGCCGAAATAATGTTCGCGGATTTCTTTGCCGTCTGTTGGGACATCGTGGCCAACGAGATTGCGAAGAGTCGTTATATGACTAACGGACAGATGACGTTTCCATTGGTGATTCGTTCCGGCAACGGGGGAGGGCTTCGATTTGGTGCGCAGCATTCACAGAGCGTGGAGAACTGGGCGATGATGATGCCGGGTCTTAAAGTCGTGGTACCTTCAAATGCCCACGACGTGATCGGACTCATGGCAGCGTCAATCAGGGAAGATGATCCAGTGATCTTCTTGGAAGAGAAGTATCTCTACTCTTCCAAGATGGATGTACCGGAGGGCGAGATCGTAGACACTCTCGGGTCGGCCAAGGTGCTTCGCAAGGGTGCGAACGCGACGTTGGTGGCGCTCGGAAACATGGTTCCAAAAGCTCTTGACGCTGCGGGAAAACTCGCGGAAGGGGGGATTGACTGCACCGTCATCGACGTACGGTCACTCGTTCCCCTCGACACCAAAACCATTCTGCGGGACGTCGCCGAGACGGGTCGGCTCTTTACCGTCGAAGAGAATCCGCGGCTCTGTGGTTGGGGAGGGGAGTTGTCTTCGATTGTGAGTGAGGAGATTTTCTATGACCTCGATGGCCCGATAATTCGCATCACGACTCCCCACATCCCTCTGCCGGCATCGGACGTGCTCGAGGACTTGGCAATTCCGTCAGTTGACCGGATTGTCGAAACTGTGTCCAAAGCAATGAATTCTTAGAAGGCGACGATGTCCTGGCAGCCGAGAGCGGACGACGTCACGTCGTCGTGACAAGTCCAGCAAGTACTGAGGTAGAGAAGAAGGGACAGCATGTTCGAGGTCACCATGCCCCAATTGGGTGAGACCGTCACCGAAGGAACGGTGACAAAGTGGTTCATAGCCGTCGGCGACGCGGTCAAGCGGGGCGAACCACTCTTCGAAGTCTCAACGGACAAAGTAGATACGGAAATACCCGCACAGGTCGACGGGGTCGTAAGCGCGATCGTTGTGAATGAAGGAGTAACGGTCGACGTCGGGACACTTCTCGCCGTCATTGGCGGCGAAGGAGTGGCGGATGTGAGTGTCGCCTCCGCCAAGAGCACTCGTCAGCCAACGTCTGAGGTTAAGGCCGCGGTCACGGAGCGAGCGGGCTCCACGTCCAAGAAGGATCGCAGCACGCAACTCTCGCCGGTGGTACGACGACTCCTCGAAGAACACGGTCTCGAACCTTCGCAGGTTCGCGGTTCGGGCCCCCACGGGCGGATCGTGCGTGACGACGTGTTGGCCGCCGTGGCCATCGCGCTGTCGGTCGGCGCGTCAGGTCCACAATTGTCACCCGTTGTTCGCCGCCTAATGAGCGAGCACAGGATTGAAACCAACTCCCTGGTCGGCAGCGGAGTTGACGGACGCATAACGCGAAACGATGTCGAAGTGGCAATCGCCCAAATTGAGCAGTCGTTAGCCCCGCGCCGCGGCGATGAGGTCATACCTTTCACGAAAATTCGCCGTCTCACGGCCGAACACATGGTTCGGTCCAAAGCGACGTCGGCCCATACGCTGATGGTGAAAGAAATTGACTACGAAAGGGTGGAAGTTGTTCGCCGAGCCCGCGGCCCACTCTTTAAGGAAGTCGAAGATTTCAGTCTCACTTATTTGCCGTTCATCGCGCTGGCGGTCATCGATGCCCTGCACGATTTCCCGGCGCTCAATGCATCGGTGGGCAACAACGAGCTCATTGTTCATCACGACATCAACTTGGGAATCGCGGTTGACCTTGACGGTGATGGTCTCGTCGTACCGGTCCTACGAGATAGCGGTTCTTTTGGTCTCGCGGCAATGGCGCGCAAGATTCGCGAACTCGCGTTGCTCGCTCGTGAGAAGAGGCTCACCATCGACGACGTGTCGAACGGAACATTCACGATATCGAACCCAGGTCCCTTCGGGACCCTGCTCACCGGGGCCATCATCAACCAACCACAGGTCGCCATTCTCGCCACGGACGGCGTTACCCGCAAACCCGTCGTTGTCGCTAGTACGACCGGTGAGGAGGCAATCGCGATTCATTCGATGGGACTTCTGGCACTTACGTTCGACCATCGCGCCATCGATGGGGCGTACGCCGCACGATTCCTGAGCCGAGTCGAAGCGATTCTTAATACTCGAGATTGGGCCTCGGAGCTCTGACTGGGATGACTGCGCGATCAAAGTAGCCACGCAATATTCGGTTGAATGCACTTTCTTGGGCGATCGAGCGACGAAAGGTGATCATACTCGTGAGCGAGTCTTCGTGCTCTCGTGACGAAGACCGGCTTATTCAAGAGATCATTCGGTCCATCGCTCGCAGTACATCCACCGCGGAATTTAACTCAGAACTGCTTGTTTCATCATTCGAGCTAGAACCCTCTGGCGCCGCGGGCATCGTTTGGTTTTGCTCTCGCCGGCCCACCACGTGCCACACTCCGCGAGCCGCCGTCGTGCCGTGGTTCGCGTACATGTGTGGTCGCACCGAGTCGAATTGGAGGGAATCGCCGGCCGACAACATGTAGGTATCAAATTCCAGTTGGAGCGTGAGTTCGCCTTCGAGGATATAGGCGTATTCGAATCCGGTATGACGCATAAGTTTTCCTTCGATTGAACTCGACGCCCCTGGTGCGTACGTCACGAGCAATGGTTGTGCGGGGCCACCTTCTCCCACGGCGAGTCGCTCCCAGCGCACACCGTTATCCATTTCGAGGCAGGGGTTGTCCGCGGCGTGCTGTACGGCAGGAAGAACCCTGTGGGGAGATCGCGGAAACGGCGAAGGAGACGTAGTGAACGCGGTTGAGGCGGATGGACCATTGCCGAGAAGGTCGTCCATGGACAGCCCTAGATAGTTGCTGAGGGCATAGAGGGTTGACACAGACGGTTGCGTTTTGCCCGTTTCGACCTGGGAGATAAGGCTGGCGGATACTCCGACTGCAGTGGCCAAGGTCCGCAGGCTCATGGATCGCTTCAGCCTGGCCCGCCTGAGGTGGACGCCTATCGCTGTTGTCATTCCCTGTCTCCTGTTTTGTTCAACTTTAATTCATGGCGTGCGCCCATTATGGATACTTCTGTCATCCACGTGCCTTGTTTAGGGGGCATAAACCGTGGCGAAAGCACTCATAAGTCATACTACTCAGTAACTTTCAGGAAATATTCCCCTTCGGCGATGTTCACTCTTTTTAAGAAATATTGTACAGTGTGTCCGCTCCTTGTGTAATATGTCCTCAAATGGCGGACTTACGGTGTCGAGATATCGGGGGATTTTGTGAACAAGACCTACAAAGTAAATATTGATGACGTGCCGGCGCAGCCGGACCTCGGACCAGATCAGGGTTGGGTCGGCATGACGGTGCAGTTCCTTATCAACTCTCTTAACGGCGGTTCGGAACACCTCGTGTTCGGTCGGGCCCGCTTTGCGCCGGGTGACTCCGAACACCAGTGGCACCGTCATGAGAACGCCGAGGAGTTCGCGTACATCACCAAGGGCGAAGGCATCGTGCTCGACGGCGACAATGAGATTCCCGTGAAAGCGGGCGACGTGGCCTTTCACAAGAAGGGCGAGTGGCACGGCTTTAGGAATACGTCCGAGACGGAAGAAGCGGAAATGATTTGGGGCTGGGCGGGCGCTGCGTCGAAAGCGGAGGCCGGCTACGAAGTTCGCTATCCGTCGGCGGCGAGTGGCGACCACTCTCACTAGTTCGCGAGGGTGCGAGGTTCGTACGTCAACTGTGGTGCAAGGGAATTTGATTACCTTTCCAGGGAAGTGGGTTCGTAAATGAGAGATCAAGTCAGTCGTTGGTCTAAGTCGAGCGGCATTGTCATCGCGTTCGTCATGCTCATCATTGCGTCGGCCATCATTGAACCCTCGAGCTTGGGACGTGGCGCACTCGCGGCCTTCTGGCCCTTTGTGGGCGTTCTCATGGTGGTGGCGGTGGGCCAGCAACTCATCATCCAACAGCGCGGTATTGACCTGTCCGCGCCGGGCTTCATCTCGCTGTCGGCCATTGTTGTCTCGCACATGCCCAACGGGAACAACTCGCTTTTGATCCCTTCGATCTTCCTCGCCTTTGGCATCGCTATCGTGGCCGGATTTGCGAACGGCTTCATGGTGACCAGGGTCGGCATAATGCCCATTGTGCAGACCCTCGGGATGAACGCAGTGCTGTACGGCATCAACATCGCCATATGTCACGGCACGCCGACGCAAACTACGACGTCGCTCTTTAACTTCATGAATGATCACGTGTTCGGTCTTCAAATGCCGTTCGTCATCGCTGTCGTCGTCATCGTGGTGCTCGAGATAGTCATGAAGAAAAGCATCGTTGGTCGAGGCTTCGAGGCGGTCGGCGCGAGCGAGCGGGCCGGTCTGGCCGCGGGACTGCGTACCAATCGTTATCAGTACATGGCCTACGTTGGTTCGGCGATGCTGTACACCCTGGCCGGAGTGATGCTGGCCGGCATCATTGAGCAGCCCGACGTGTTCCAGGGTGACGTCTACCTGCTCTTGTCCGTCGCCGCGGTGGTCCTCGGTGGTACCGCACTGCTGGGTGGGGCCGGCAGTCCGGTCGCGACGGCCTTCGGTGCCGCCTTTCTCATCCAACTTCAGGGATTCGTCTTGGCGACCGGCGCCACCGCCGCGGTTCAGGACATTGTCCAGGCGGTCGCCCTGGCCATCGGGATCAGTGTCTACGGATTGCGTTCCTTGGGCGGGCTATCCAAGATCTTCAAGCGTCTTAAATCAACACAATTCGATACTTCTTCAATGGGTTCAAAACCCGTCAGTACGGGTCCTTCGCCGTGAGCGTCGTGAACCACATCAGATCGTTTAGTGAAGACAAGGGAGGCGAAGCCGACTTTTTACGTTAAGCGAATTGCTTCGACCATCGCGCCTGCAGTGGGAGGAGTTGCTGTACAGCAGTGAAACCAAAATCCTACAAGGAGGGAAATGAATATTACAAAGATGATTTCCAGGTCAAAGAAGATTGGCGTCATTGGAACCGCAGCGATGGTTGTGTCTCTGGTTGCGCCACTCACACTTTCTGGAACGCCATCAGGTGCTGCCACTTCACCTGGTAGCTGGTGTGGGCCAAAGCATGCGTCAGTCGCGCTTGCGGACGGTTTCGGCAACAACACCTGGCGTGAAATCACCCGGTACGCGGGCGCGGAAACAGCTCTTAGTTGTAAGAGCGTTACGAAGTTCGTGTACACCAACGGTCAAGGCAACACACAAAAAGCAATCAGCGACATCAACGGACTCGTTTCCCAGGGCATCAACGCCATCGTTGACTTCCCAGACGCGGGTAAGGCAATGCTGCCCGCTCTCACGAAGGCCTACCACGCGGGAACGATTGTTGTTCCTTACCGGGTTAGCCCTGGTGGAAAGAAGGGCGTCAACTACACGGCGTACGTCGGCACGAACTTCGTATCGGCTGGAGTCGAGTGGGCGAACTTTGTCGCCGCTGAACTAGGTTCATCCGGCGGGAACGTGGCGTTCCTTTCGGGCCCTCCCGGAAACTCACAGGGTCTGGAAGAACTGCAGGGTATGAACAGCGTCTTAAAGAACGACCCCAACATCAAGTTGGTAGGTACAGCTCCATTTAACGTAACTAACTGGGACCCCGCGACCACGGTGACTGTCATCGACGGACTGCTATCGCAGTACACCGGTGCCAATGCCATCAAGGCAATCATCAGTGACTACGGTTCGGCTCTGGCTGGCGCGTTCCCCGAGTGGGCCAAAGCCGGTCAGCAGATTCCTGTGATCGCCACTGAAGACGGTAACAACGTGGCCTGCGCGTTCAAGGCTGATGTCACGTCGGACCCCGGATTCAAATTGATGACGGTGTCGTCGCAAAACTGGATGGTGGAATACGCAATTCGCTACGCCGTGGCTAAGGCCACGGGTGGCAAAGTGCCCACCACGACCGTTCCTCAGACGACGTACGAGAACTCGGTCAACCCAACCGGCGGCGAAATTGCCCCGAACTGCCAGCCATCTCTGCCACCTACTGCTATCAACTCGAGTGGTCTGACGAATGCCCAGCAGAAGGCCGCTCTTGCGGGCAAGGTTCCACAGCGCAAGTAGTGCCACTGCACGAGGCAGTGGTTGAAAAAATAGGAAAGAAAGTTTAGATGTCCGATACTCAGCGGTCGAACAACGTTGCACTAAAGATCTCCAACGTGTGGAAGCGCTTTGACGGCGTCGCAGCCCTCAAGGATGTTTCGCTCGTTGTCAAGCAGGGTGAAATTCACGCCCTGCTAGGAGAGAATGGTGCCGGGAAGTCGACGCTGATGGGAGTGACTGCCGGGTCTCTCCAACCGGACGAGGGTGCGATTGAGGTCTTCGGTGAAGTTGCCGAAGGCCTCAATCCCCTCAAAACTCAGGACTTGGGCATCTCGATCGTGTATCAGCACCCGGCGCTGGCTCCCGATCTCACCGTATTCGAAAACCTAGCGATGGGACTTCCCTCCAAGGTAAACAACTTGGACGGCCCCACCAAGAAGTTCGTGACTCAGCAACTTTCGGCCGTCGGGCTCAACGTCTCCTTAAGCGCGCGAGTCATTGATCTCAACGTGGTAGAGCAGCAACTACTGGAAATTGCCAAGGCCCTCATGGCCACCCCAAAAATTCTCATTCTTGATGAACCAACCGCGGCGCTTGGCGCCCGCGAAACCGAGATGCTCTTTTCACGGGTACGTGCACTGGCCTCTTCGGGGGTTTCGGTCATCTACATCACGCACCGCCTGGCGGAAGTTCGACAGATCTGCGACATGGTCACGGTGCTGCGCGACGGCGAGGGTCGTGGCACGTACTCGGTGGCCGATACCTCCGACCAACAAATCCTCAGTTTGATCGTCGGACGCGCCCTCTCCTCGGAGTTTCCGGCCAAGCACGTAGGCGTCGCTCTGGCTCCGGTACTCGTCACCACCGAACTTTCTGGCGACGGCTTTCACAATATTGACCTGAAAGTGCCGGCCGGTGAGATTCTCGGAATCGCGGGGATTATCGGCAATGGTCAATCTCAGTTGCTGCGCGCCATGGGCGGACTCGACCGTTCGTCGGGCACCATCGTGGTGAATGGAGAAGACAAGAAACTGCGCAATTCTTCGGTCGCGCTCAAAAATGGCATTGTGTACCTTTCGGCCGACCGATTGCACGAGGGCCTTCTGACGTCGCTGTCGGTGCGCGAAAACACCGCCGTGTCGAGCTTGAAGATGTTTTCAAAATTTGGCATTGTGCGCTCCAGCGCAGAAGCCAAAGCGGTCCGCGAACAGGCGGAATCACTCGCCCTCAAGGCAAAATCAATCGACTCGAACGTGCTATCCCTCTCGGGAGGCAACCAACAAAAAGTGCTCTTCATGCGTAGTTTGCTCGCCGATGACATGAAGGTGCTGCTCGCCGACGAACCAACCCAAGGCGTCGACGTCGGCGCGCGCGTGGAAATTTACAAGATTCTTCGCTCGATCGCGGAGGAAGGCGTGGCCGTCATCATTGTCTCGTCGGATAACCGCGAGCTAAGTGGACTGTGCGACCGAGTTGTCACGCTGTCTTCAGGACAGAAAATTTCTGAACTCAGCGGTGACGAGGTCAGCACGCAAAATATAACGCAGTCGATTGTTACCACGACCTCAAGCCGTCAGGCATCAAGTGCGGAGCAGAATGCGGTGACGAGTCATTCGAGTCATCCCCTAAAGAGGTTCGGTCGCAGTGACTACGGTGCGCCCGCAATACTCGCGCTTTTAACCGTGCTGGTGACGGTTGTGACCGCCATTCATAGCCCTCGCTTCTTGTCGGCCTTCAATCTCAACGGACTGCTTTTGCTCATCGCAGGACTCTGTTTCGTGGCCTTCGGCGAATCGTTCGTCATCATGACCGGTGGCATTGACCTGTCCGCTGGTCCCATGGTCGGTCTTACCGCCGTCATTGGTTCGGTCTACGAAACGAACACGAGGCACGTAGGCGAAGTAATATTCGGGTTCGCCGTCATCGTGGTGGTGGCCGCGGTGGTGGGCATCGTCAACGGCATGTTGGTCCAGAGTCGCGTATTCACACCCGTTGCGGCGACGCTCGTCACGTACATTGGTCTGCAAGGGGTATCGCTCGCGATTCGGCCCTTCCAAGCGGGCTACATTTCCTACACCGTCATTGATGACGTACAACAGGGCGTACTCAACATTCCCTACGCCTTCATCATCTGTCTGGTGGGCGCGGTGGTGCTCGACTACGGACTGCGTCGACGCAAGTGGGGTCGGCGCCTGCGAGCCGTTGGTTCTGATCCCGAGGCCGCCTTCCGTCTCGGCATCAATCCCAACCTCACCATCATTCGGGCCTACATGATCTGCAGCCTTTTCGCGGCCCTGGGCGGCATCATGCTGATGGCCTCGATTGGCGTCGGGGACGCCACCCAGGGAATCAACTTCACGTTGGCCGGCATTACCGCTGTGGTGCTGGGCGGCACGAGCGTCTTCGGAGGGCGAGGTTCATTCATCGGAGTGTTCATTGGCTCACTGCTGCTCGAAGAGTTGCTCAACATCACGGTGTTCTTGAATCTTTCCCAGGCCTACCAGTACTGGTTCCAAGGGTTCCTCATCTTCTTCGCGGTGGGCATCTACACCTTCGCTCGCAACCGGCGGGCGAATCCCAAGGTCACGGCATCAAAGAATGAAGCACTCGTCAACGCAAGTTAATCAGTTTCCATACCAATTTCAGAGGGAAGCAGCATGAAAGCCACAGTGTTCACGGCCAAGGAATCAATCAAGTACCTCGATGCGGACGTGCCGTCTATCGCGGCCGACGAAGTACTGGTCAAGTCACGGGCCGTGGGCATCTGTCACTCGGACATTGAACTCTTGGAGGGCCGTTATATCTTGCCCTTCAGCTACCCAATCGTCCCCGGTCACGAGTGGGCGGGCGAGGTCGCGGAGGTCGGAGCCGACGTAACCGGACTACGCAAGGGCGACCGAGTCGTGGGTGAATGCGTCGTGAACGCCGGCGGTAAGGATCACTTCGGTTTCACCATCTCGGGGGCGATGGCGGAGTATTTCATTGTGAAGGCCGAGTGGCTCCACAAGATCCCCGATTCTATGAGTTGGAACATGGGCGCGTTGGTGGAGCCCTTCAGCGTTGCTTACAACGCCACCTTCGTCGGTCGCGTCGATCCAGCCGATCGAGTCGCCGTGCTCGGTGGAGGCCCCATTGGATTGATGATTGCCCTGGCGGCCCAGGGGCGCGGAGCCAAGGTGGTGCTCTTTGAACCTCAGGAATTCCGTCGCCAAAAGGCGCGGGAGCTCGGCATTGAGTACGCCCTTGACCCGGCGTCGCCGGGCGACCAGAAGAAGGCCGCTCAATTTACCGACGGCGACATGTTTGACGTGGTCATCGAATCCGCTGGGCACCCCAAGGCCATGGCTGATGCTCTGGAACTCGCGGGCCACAGTGCTCGCGTGGTCTACGTGGGCATCACTGCGGGCGGTAGCGTCCAAGCTCCCATGGGTCTCATCCAGGCCAAGTCGTTGGAGATAAAGGGCATTATCGGATCAATGAACCTGTGGCCCCAGACCATTCGATTCCTCAGCTCCGGCGTCGTCGATCCCTCGGCCATTGTCTCTGATCACTTCGCGCACGCTGACAGCGCCGAGGCCTTCGCTCTGTCACGGGCCGGTGGCAAGACAACCAAAGTGCACGTGGAGTTGGGAAGTTGAAGGCCGCCGTCTACTACGGTCCCGGTGACATCCGTATCGAGGACGCGCCGATGCCCGATTTCGTCGGTCCCGAGGACGTGCTCATTGCGGTCTCGAAGGCTGCAATCTGTGGATCGGATTCTTCGGAGTGGGATCACGGTCCGGTGCTTACTGTGCCGCCGGTCATTTTGGGACACGAGTTCATGGGTGTCGTTGTAGAAGTCGGTTCACGGGTGACCTCACTGCAGGTGGGCGACCGCGTCGTCAGTGGCGCGGGAATATCGTGCGGCACGTGCGAATGGTGCGTGGCCGGTCGTACAAATCTCTGTGAGAAGTACTACACGCTCGGTCTTCAGGTCAACGGAGGCCTGGCGGAGTACGTGACGAGTCCCGCATCAATATGTTGGAAGATTCCCGACAACGTTGACGACGTTGCCGCAGCATTGATTCAACCCTTCGCCGTCGCGCTGCACGGCCTTCGTCGAGCCAAGGTGCGCCGAGGTGCCAGTGTCGCCATCATCGGCGTCGGTGGCATTGGCGGATTCTTGATCGCCGGTGCGGTCGCTCGCGGAGCGGATCCCGTCATCGCCATCGACGTGGATTCGCAACGTCTACATGGTGCAGGCGATCTCGGCGCCACCCACCTCATTGACGCCAAGAACGAAGACGCCACCTCGCGAGTGCTGGAATTCACCGGCGCTCTCGGCGCGCACACCGTCATTGAGGCGACCGGTGTCAAGGGCAGCCCGCAGCAGGCGCTCGATATGGTGCGCCGCGGCGGCGACGTTCTTATTCTCGGCCTGCATACCGGCGTCAGCGAGGTCAATTTGATTCAATTCACCTTGCGTGAAATTGACCTGCACGGGACGTTGGCGCACGTGTGCGCTGAGGACATACCCGAAGCGTTGGAAATCCTGTCGACTTCCGGGGTCGCCTCACAGGTGCTTGACCGCGTCATTTCTCTCGATGAATTGGTGGAGCAGGGGATCATCCCGCTCGCCGAACGAAGAGCCAAAGGAAAGATCGTGGTCGATGTACTGCGATAGGCGATTTGCAACAGCGCTTCAAGGAAGGGATGGATATGTTTAAAGCACAAAGTCACGTGGGGCTCACGGTCAAGGACCTCGACAAGTCGATTTACTTCTATCGCGACTTGCTGGGACTTGAGATCGGCACCGAACCGAGTCCGTGGTTTGATCACGCCGCGCTAGGGACAGCCGTGGGCGTGCCCGGGGCCATCCTGCGCCAGGTGTGCCTGAAACTGGGCGGCACGTACATGGAACTGCTCGAATACAAGGCCCCCGAGTCCGAGACCGATCAGCCGCTGCTGTCGCACAACATCGGAGCCTCGCACATTGCCTTCGAGGTGGACGACATCGTCGCGGCGAAAGCTCAGCTGGAAACCGAAGGAATTGATTTCTATTCCGATATCAACTTCGTTGACGAGGGAGTACTAGCGGGCTGGCGTTGGGTGTACTTTTCCGATCCTGACGGCTACCCCCTGGAACTGGTGGAGTACAGCTACGGTCGCCCGCAAGCCGACGTTGATGCCGGCATTGCCAACTACCTCTCCAACCGTCCGCCTAATAAGTAGTACCGGCTAAGGAGCCCTGATGCGCGCAGCAGTCTTTCACAGTAAAGGAACCATCACGGTTGATGAGGTGGCCCCTCCCTCAACGCCCGGACCCGGTGAGGTGCTGGTCCGTCCTCAGTTCTGCGGTATCTGCGGCACCGACCTTCACGAGTACACCGACGGCCCGATCGTGATTCCCGTCGAGCCACACCCGCTGAATGGTTCGAAGGCCCCGCAAATACTGGGACACGAGTTTTCGGCTTACGTCGTTGAAGTAGGTGCGGGCGTGACGTCGGTGCAGCCGGGCGACCTCTGCACCGTCATGCCCCTCATCTACTGCGGTGAGTGCGATCAGTGCGCCCGCGGCGCCCACCACCTGTGTCGCACGATGGCCTGCACTGGACTTTCCGCGCAATGGGGCGGACTCGCGGATTTGGCGATCGTGAAGGCCTCACAGATTGTCCCGGTGCCCCAGAGCGTGAGCCCGCTGCAAGCGGCGCTCATCGAGCCAGCTGCAGTCGCCGCGTACGGGGTTGACCGAGGTCATCTCCAGCCGGGACAGACCGTGTTCGTCACGGGGGCCGGACCCATTGGGTCCTTAGTGGTGATGTACTGCCTCGCGGGCGGTGCCCGCCGAGTAATCGTCTCGGAGTCGGACCCCGTTCGCCTGGCCCGGGCGGCAAAACTTGGCGAGGGGCTGGGCGAGATCATTCCCGTCAATCCGGTCACCGCAGATCTCGCCGCCGTGGTCAAACTCCACACCAATGGCCTGGGCGTTGACCTCGCGGTCGAGTGCGCCGGCAAAGAGGCGGCACTGCAGGCCTGTATCGATTTGGTAAAGCCCGGAGGGCACGTCGTGCAGACCGCGCTGCACGTGGTGCCGGCGTCAATCTCGGCCGAAATGCTGGCGGTCAAGGACTTGACCCTTTCGGGCACCTGGTGCTACCCGGTCTTCGACTTTCCCCGGGTCATTGATTTGGTGGCCACTGGGCGTTGGCCCGTGGACCGCGTGGTGTCCTCGGTCATCGCGCTCGACGACGTGGTGGAAAAGGGCTTCGAGAGCCTTATCCGTCGTGGCAGCGGTGACGTCAAAGTGTTGATTGAGATCGCGAAATGACCAAGCTAGGCGTCTGGTACGACTTTCGTAATCCACTTGAGATGAAGTTGCCGTGGCCCGACCTATACGAAGGACTGCTCGACCAGGCGGTTATGGCCGAGCAGGTGGGGTTTGATTCAATTTGGGTCTCCGAACACCACTTCGTCGAAGAAGGCTATTTGCCCTCGTTGGCACCAATGCTCGCGGTGCTCGCCGATCGGACGTCGTCGATCAAATTGGGCACGGCAGTGCTGCTGGCGCCACTGCATCACCCCCTGCGAGTAGCCGAAGACATGGCGTTCGTCGACCAACTTTCTCGCGGCCGTCTCGAACTCGGCATCGCGCCGGGCTACCGCCCCGAAGAGTTCAAAGTCATGGGCATCCCCAAGGCGCAACGGGGACGTCGCACCGACGAGACCATCGAACTCCTACAGCTCGCCTGGGCGGGCAAGAGATTCTCGTACCATTCGGAGCACTTTGACTTTCACGATGTCATCGTGGCTCCCCCACCTTTCACGGAGGGTGGTCCGCCGCTGTGGATCGGGGGTAGCTCTATGTTTTCCGCGCTACGAGCGGCCAAATACGGATGTGGATTCATGCCCGACTCGGGCGCCGGCAGGGAGATTTACAACGTGTACCAAGAAAACTACCGTGGGCCGAGCAAGCCTCGCCTGGCCACCAACCGAGTCATTTTCGCCGCTGCGTCAAAGGACGAGGCCTGGGCCCTGGCCGGCGAATCATTGTTGTTCCAATTCAACGGGTATCGCAAGTGGTTCGCCGATGCCGACGACGCCGATACGCACGGCGGCGCCCTGACCGACTATCACGAACTGTCGACGTCACACTATTTCGTCGGAACTCCCGACGAAATAACTGAATCGATCCTGTCGGCTGAAAAGGAGTTCGGATTCGAAGAGCTGATCTTCTGGGCCCGTCCGCCAGGCATGGCCCTTGACGTCAGCACCAAATCTCTCGAGCTCATCGCCCGAGAGGTCCTGCCCGCAGTTGCGACGAGCCGCGGCCAATGAGCGATTTCAATCAGAAAGTAGGAGTGAAGTGAACAACGGCCAATTAGAAGGAAAAGTGGCTCTCATCACCGGTGGGGCTTCGGGCATTGGTGCGGGAGTGGCCCAGGTCTTCGTTCGAGAGGGCGCGCACGTAATGATCGGGGACCTCGATGCTGACGCGGCCAAGGACTTCGCCGCGAAGTTGACCGGCGCCGGTCACCAAGCGACCGGCATTCGTCTCGATGTTACGTCAAGGGCCGAAATAGATAATGCGGCCAACGAGATTGAAAGCGCGGTCGGTGCCGTAGACATTCTCGTCAACAACGCGGGCATTTCGACCGTTCGTGACTTCCTTGACATCGACGATCATGACTGGGACAGCATGATGAACGTGAACCTCAAGGGAGTGTTGCTCACGACGCAGCGATTTCTTCCGGGCATGATCAGCAGGAAATCCGGCCGAATTATCAACATTTCTTCTATGGCCGGCAAGCAAGGACTTCCTCGACTCGCTCACTATTGCGCGTCAAAGTTCGCGGTCATCGGAATGACGCAATCACTCGCGTTCGAAATCGCTCCCCATAACGTGACCGTCAACGCTGTGTGTCCCGGGGTCGTGCGCACGCCCCTCTGGGACGACGCCACCAGCGGGATCTTGAATGACCTTGATGGAGAAAATGGATGGCAATCCTTCGTGAATGGTATTCCGCTTGGTCGACCCCAGAGCCCTGAAGACATGGGGTACGCGTGCCTCTTCTTCGCCTCCGATGCCGGTGCCAACGTCACCGGTGAGTCATTGAACGTTAGTGGGGGGCAACAGGTCCATTGAGAAATTACTCCGAGACGACTTCGTCCGTACAACATGAAATAGATCGCGGCACAAGGCAGCACGAAATTCCAGACTGGAGGCAATTATGGCGGTAAAGACATTAGGCATCAATGCGGTTGACTGGGAGCAGCGCGTCGACTTTGACCGGTTGAGGCAGGAGCGGCTCGCACGGCTTAACGGCAAGCTCAACGAGAGCAATCTCGGGTCGCTGCTGACCTTTGACTTTGCCAACATCCGCTACATGACCTCGACGCACATCGGAACGTGGGCCATCGACAAGCTCATTAGATTCGCCCTGTTACCCCGAGGCGGCCAGCCGGTGGTGTGGGATTTTGGCTCTGCGGCGAAGCATCACGTTCTCTTTAACCCTTGGTTGGATCACGGTTCCGGCGCTCGTGAAGGCGTGGAACCTGAACACGGCTCCCGGGCGGGCATCTCTACGCTTCGAGGCGCATTCTCGCCTGACGCCGGAATTGCCGAAGGTGTTGCCAAGGTCATCAAAAGAGAACTTGACAAATACGGACTGGCCAACGAGCCGCTGGGGGTCGACGTCGTCGAAATTCCCGTGTTAATGGCCCTGAAGGAACTGGGCATCGACGTGGTCGACGGTCAGCAAGTCTTCATGGAAGCTCGCAGGATCAAGACGGTCGACGAGATTTCGCTGCTGGCGACCGCGACGTCGATGGTCGACGCCGCGTATGACGAGCTTTACGGCTTCTTGCGTCCGGGCGTCAGGGAGAATGAGTGCGTCGGTCTGGTGTCCAAGGCGCTTTATGACCTCGGTAGCGAGCACGTCGAAGGCGTCAACGCGATATCGGGCGAACGCTGCTCCCCACACCCCCATGTCTTTACGGACCGTATTCTTCGTCCCGGCGATCCGGCCTTCTTCGATATCCTTCATTCGTTTAACGGCTACCGGACCTGTTATTACCGAACGTTTGCCGTGGGCAGCGCGAGCGTCGCCCAGCGTGACGCCTACAAAAAGTGCCGTGAATACATGGACACGGCCATTGATTTGGTGAAGCCCGGTACCACCACGGCCGACATCGTGTCGTTATGGCCCAAGGCCGAGGAGTTTGGATTTCCCGATGAAATGGCTGCCTTCGCGCTGCAATTCGGCCATGGTGTGGGTCTCTCCATTTGGGAGAAGCCGATATTTTCGAGGCTGGTATCGATCGACCATCCCGAAGTGATCGAGGAAGGCATGGTGTTCGCACTCGAGACCTACTGGCCGGCCGAAGACGGGTGGGGCGCGGCACGAATTGAAGAGGAAATGGTAGTTACCGCGACCGGTTGTGAGGTCATCACGAAGTTTCCCGCCGAAGAACTCTTGGTGGCGGGCAAGCGCTACTGGACGGTTGACGGAACATTGAACTCGACCAGAGATTCTCAGTCCCATATCAATACTCGTGCTTCTCGAGGTTTTCAACCTGAAAGTTGAGTGAGCTGTCTTGGTTCGAATTCGTGTGGCGCAGAAAGCTTGGAATCCCAAGTGACGACTGGCCAGACTCTGACCCCTCCCCGGTCAGAGTCTGGACAGTCGGGAATCCCAAGCGACTTTTGGGTTTGGCGGTGAGGGCGAGAGAAGTCATCATTCGCCGACGGACGAGCGACCACCACGAGGGCGCTGGAGGATTCTTCGTTCCTTGGAGCTTCCACCAGTTCAGCTGCGGATAGGGCAACCTGGTTATCGTAACGGTGCCGCGTGTTCGATGGAATTAAAGGGAGTCAGATAATGACAGGGAAAAGGGTTGCGGTACTTGGAGCCGGCGCCAACGGAGCATCGATTGGCGCCGACCTCGCGCGATTCGGTGAAGACGTCGTGCTCATTGAACAATGGCCCGCGAACGTCGAAGCAATACGGGCTCGGGGCGTCATCGTAAACATGCCGGGAGAATCTCTTCAGGTGCCGGTTCGTACCATGCACCTTTGTGAGTTGGCCACGCTCCGCGAGCCGTTCGACATCGTATTAGTCCTCGTCAAGGCCTATGACACGCGATGGGCCGTTCAGTTGATTGAGCCGCACCTCGCCCCAGGCGCCCTGGTAGTCGGTGTGCAAAACGGCATGACGATTGACGCAATTGCGGAGGTTGTCGGCATGGAACGCTCGATGGGATGTGTGATCGAGATCACCTCGATGATGTTTGATCCAGGTGTCGTTGAGCGCCATTCGCCCGCGTCGCGGTCTTGGTTCGCGGTAGGAAGCGTTGGTGACGCAACCGCGGGGCGAGAAGAAGAGGTAGCGAGCCTTCTGCGACACTCTGGTTCGGTGAGCGTCGTTGAGAACATTCGAGCTACCAAGTGGATGAAAATTGTGAGCAACGCGACCACCCTGGCTACTACCGCAATACTCGGGTTGCCAATGGTCGAGGCCGCAACAATTCCTAGAATGCGAGAGTTGATGATTCGATCGGGTCAAGAAGCGCTTGACGCGACCATTGGGATTGGTAATCCGGTGCTCCCCATCTTCGGATTGGACGATTCGGATGTAGGTCGATCGGAGACTCTGGTGGCCACACTCTTAGAAACCCTTCTTGAGGGATTTGTTATGCCCAACTCGATAACGACGATTCTTCAAGACTGGATGAAGGACCGCCGAAGCGAGGTCGACGACATCAACGGCTTGGTTGTATTCACGCAATCAGCTCTAGGTCGACCGGCTCCCGTTAATGCGGCGGTCATCGATCTCGCTCATCTAATTGAAAGAGGGACAATTGAGCCAGGAATTGTGAAGTGGACCCCGGAAATTGGACAGTTTCTTAAGATGAGCACTGACGCATCCTGGAGGTGCACGTGCAAGGAAGAAGAAACAAGTTCAAGCCCGATTTCAAGGCCAAGGTTGCACTCGAAGC
>Ga0182030_10005757_pt1 | contig 26247 bp, 27 predicted proteins | sample 812S3MmetaG_FD_121299 | JGI IMG/M metagenome (GOLD analysis project Ga0182030, IMG submission 121299) | Permafrost microbial communities from Stordalen Mire, Sweden - 812S3M metaG (Illumina Assembly) | ecosystem: Environmental > Terrestrial > Soil > Wetlands > Permafrost | place: Sweden...
CCGCAAGGGAGAAGCCTAAAGGCGCTCGGGGGACACCCACCCCGTTGACAAACGTGGGTCAATCCGGGGGTCGGCACGGCCGAGTGGTACGCTCCAATTCTTTCCTTCGCCGTTTACAGTTCCTAACTTGCTCTTAGATCCTACTGACCCTGGGTGAGCGGGAAATGTTGTCAAAGGTTAGCAATACTGGATAAGGTTGCCGGTACCGATTACACAAAGTTAACGTACGCTTCTTCACGCCTAGCCAATCGGTACTAAGTCTCCCATTTTTTTGGTTGCGGTATTCCGCGGCATCGGGTGTAATAACTATGGAGGCAGGGATGGCAGCGTATCTACACAATTTCTGGCAGGAAGAGGACGGTCAGGATCTGATCGAGTACTCCCTTCTCATAACCTTCGTCGCACTCGCGTGCGTCGCCTTTCTCGGCATCTGGCGGCCGTCGGTGACCGGGATCTGGGGCGGTGCGAACACCCGCCTGACTTCGGCCAACACCACCGCCAGCTAGGCGTCGCTAGAGGACGTCCGCGAAGCCCCGCTTCATATAGCGGAAAAACAGGCCGCCCAACAGAAATACCGCCGCGCCGGAAGCCGCCGCTGCCCCCAAATCCCCCAAGTCCGGCAGGCTGTGCGTAAGCAGCAGGAAGCGGTACGACCGTACGATGTGGGACAGAGGATTTGCTACCAGCAGCAGATGCGCCTTGCCGCTGTAGAGGTTTTCGGTCACGAAGATGGGAGTCAACCAGAACCAGAATTGCAGAATCACGCTGAGAACCTGGGCGGTGTCCCGCTGAAACACGTGAAGGCTGGCGACAATCCACCCCACTCCCACCGCCAGCAGGCCCACCACGAACACGTAAACCGGCAGCAGGATCAGGAAAATACTGATTTGATTGAGTATTACGCCGGTGGCGGCAATCACCAGGGCAAGCGCTAAGCCATGGCTGACCAGCGAGGAGAGGAAGACCGAAACCGGCACGATTTCCGACGGAAATACCGTTTTGGTGATCAGGTTGGACTGGTCCAGCAGGCTGGTGGTAGAGCGCTGCACGGTATCGCTGAACAGCAGCCAGGGGAGCATGCCGGCGAACAAATAAAGAGGGTAGTTGTGGGTGAACGGATTGGGCGCAAGTTTGAATTTCATCAAGCGCTCGAAGACAAACCACCAGGTCACCAGTTGCACCAGGGGGTGAATCACGCCCCAGATCCAGCCGGCAGCCGATCCGATGAAGCGCTGCTGAAAATCGCGTCTCACCAACTGGAAAAGGAGACTACGGCGTTCTACCAAATTACGGAGAAATTGGGTCCCAGGGACTTGCATCTTTTTACTTTAGATTGAACAATATCAATTTTATCAATCACTTGCAAGGAAAAATCGGGGTTGACACAGATGCGCTGATGCTGTTACAGTTTGAAGTTCGTCAAACCGAATAGTCTGCAATTTGCCTCCGGGCTCCGGGACGGTAGTGTGTCTCGAATCTAAAAGGGCTCGGCCGGAGAAGAGATGAAGCAAGAGTATTTCGTGGTCGTGCTGGCGCATTCCCTGCGCGGCCGTCTGAGACGAATCCATATCCCGCATCAAGCGGTTTACATAATCCTGGCGTTGGCGCTTTTAGGCAGCGTTTCGGTATTTGGGTTTGTGGCCAGTTATGCCCGGATGGCCTGGAAAGTGGCCAACTACAATGCTTTGAGGCGTGAGGCCGACGCTCTTCGCGTGCGTTACCAGAATTTGCAGAAAGTAGTTAGCCAGACCGATAAGCAACTCGCCAGCCTGGAAGTATATGCCAACGAAGTTTCCATGGCATACGGCATTAAACAGAAACTCGAAGGACCCTCCGATATCACCGCGCAAGGCAAACTGATTCCCTCGTTCGCGGAGAGCGTTCAGGACTACGATTATTTGCGCAGCGCCGACGCTCTGTTGTTGCTGAGCAGTCCGGCGCGCCGCTTCCGTTCCGTGGCTTCCATCCCCAATTTGTGGCCGGTGGATGGCCGTTTAATTGGCAGCTTCGGACCGCGCCAAGATCCCTTCTCGGGTGAAGGGCAGGAGATTCACAAAGGCGTAGACATCAGTGGCGTGGTCGGCACTCCGGTGCACGTGGCGGCCGACGGAATCGTGCGTTTCGCGGACATGGCGAGCGGCGGATACGGCCGGCTGGTGGTGGTCGACCACGGCGGCGGAGTGGAAACCTGGTACGCCCACATGTCGAAGTTGTACGTGCATACCGGCCAGGAAGTGCGCCGCGCCGAATTGATCGGGGCAGTGGGCATGACGGGCCGCGTGACAGCTCCCCATCTTCACTACGAAGTTCACGTCAACGGGAGGCCGATGAATCCGTACCCGTACTTGGCGAATGCCAGCGTGATGCATCAGGTGGCCAAGAACGATTTCGTGTTTTAAGAAGCTCTCAGCTGTCAGCTCTCGGCTTTCAGCTGGGGGCTCCGTGAGCAGCGGCCTTATATTGCATCCCCCGCGCATGATACGCACCGCACCAGCTAATAGCTGACGGCTGAGAGCTGACAGCTTTCCTGCTACTCTATTCAAAGAATGCGCAATCTGATTGTGGTAGTGGCCTTGGCGGCGTGCGCCTGCGGACCGGCGTCACAGGCCGGCGTTCCCGAGTACGGCTACGACGTGGTCCATGTCTATCCGCACGACCGCAACGCTTTCACCGAAGGGCTGTTCTACCTCAACGGATTCCTCTACGAAGGAACCGGGATGACGGGCCAGTCGTCGGTACGCAAGGTGAAGCTCGAGACCGGTGAGGTGCTGCAACAAATCGAGATTCCGGAAGTGTATTTTGGCGAAGGCATCATCAAGTGGAAAGACAAGTTGTACGAGATGACGTACAAGCACGAAGTCGGGTTCATCTATGACTTCGCCACCCTCAAGAAGACGGGCGAATTCCACTATCCCGGCCAGGGTTGGTCCTTCACCACCGACGGCAAGCAAATCTACATGGATGGCTCGCGCGATGTGAACGCCGATGCGAGCAACCCCGAGATTCGCATTCTGGATCCCGAGAGCCTCAAGGAAATCGGTGTGATTCCGGTGACCGATGAGGGCCGGCCGGTGGAGAATTTGAACGAGCTCGAATGGGTGAAGGGCGAGATCTATGCCAACATCTGGCAGACCGACCGGATCGCGCGCATCGATCCGAAGACCGGCCATGTGGTCGGCTGGATCGACCTCAGCGGCCTGCTGACTCCCACCGAAAAACGGAATGCCGACGTGCTCAACGGCATCGCTTACGACGCGGAGCACGATCGGCTCTTTGTCACGGGGAAGAATTGGCCGAAACTTTTCGAAATCAAGCTGGTGAAGAAGGGGACGAGGTAGAAGCTATCAGCTGTCAGCTATCGGCTCTCAGCTGGCGTAGCAAAGCTTGGTCCTTGTGCGCCGCTTTCAGAAAGGCGCCCGTCCCGCCCGCGCCGAGAAGAGTCTCCGAACTTCGTGTGGCAGGCAATCTTGCCTGCAGGCGGCCTTTCAGGCCGCCGTTTTCGATACGCGAAGAATTCTTCGGGCTTCAGCACCGCCCCGTGGCTGTAGACGAAGCCGAAGACAGTCGGGCTGACGCCTTCAACCATCTCCACGGGTTTTCCGTCGCTGGCGTTCGGTAGACGAAGCCGAAGAAGGTCGGGCTGAAGCCCGGGGTCCCCTCTGGGGAGGGCTGAAAGTCCGCCCCATGTCGCGGTCGGCCGAACGCCCAGAATGTCCAATCTCGGGGGCGGGCTGAAAGCGCTAAAAGCCCTCCTGCAGCCACGACTGGCTGCCACACAACCGCGTTGCGCCCCGCCGCAGCCGACAGCTTCCTACCCCAAATCCCCCACCACAAACTTCGCGGGCTTTCCCGCTGCCTGCGCTACCCATTCAGCGGCGATGTAACCGCTGCGGACGGCGCCTTCCATGGTGGCCGGCCAGCCGGTGCGGGTCCAGTCGCCCGCCAGGAACACGTTGGGGATTCCGCAATCCGGTGTCGACCGAAGTTGCTCGGTCTCCGGTGCCGCGGAAAACGTGGCGCGCTGCTCCTTGATCACATGGGCCTTCAAGAGTTGGGCGTCGCGCACGCGCGGGAAGTAGAGACGCAAGTCGCCGATCGCCATGTCGATGATCTCGCCGCGGGAAAGCGGCGTCAGGTCGCGCGACGCGCTCACTACCAACTGCAGGTACTTGCCGCTGTCCTTGTTAAACATCCACTGCATGGTGCGATCGAGCAGCGTGGCGTGCGGCAATGTAGTCACTTCGCGATCGAACCACAAGTGTATGCCGGTAATGGGCGAATGCTCCAGCTTGGGCGCTGGCAGTCCCACCGACTCCAGCCGCTCGAAGGGCAGGGCACAGACGTAGTGGTCGGCCGTGCGGAGTTCGCCGCCCACCGTGAAACCGGTGGCGTCGATATGTTCCACGGGCGTGCGGAGGTTCATGCGCACGTTGCCCAGGCGCCTCCAGGCGTCGGTGGAATACAGTTGCCCGAGCGGGATGGCGGGGATGCCCATCTCGTAGGAATCGGCGCGCGCCAGAAAACCCTGCCAGAAGACCTTGAAGCCGTGGGTTGCCGCCATGCGCTCCAGGTCTTCATTCACCGCGCTCACCAGAATCTGCCGCCAGAAGCGGCCGATGGCGTGCGGCGTCTGGCGTTTCTGTAACAACCAGTCGAGCATGCTGATGCGGTCGAGATCTTTGCGGCGGGTGCGCTCGCGGCGCATAGCCCACAGCGCTTTGGCGATGCCGATCTTGTCGTGCCGGCTAAGGCAGTGCAGGCGTAGAAACGAGCCGGCGAAATGAAACGGGGCGGGGAAACGGCCGCGCTTCAGAACCGAAATACGGCCGCCCGGCTCCAAGAAATAAAATTCGCGATAGAACTTGATGCGGTCTCGAACGTTCAGGCGGGTATAGAAATCCAGCAGATTAGTGCAACAACGCAGCAGGATGTGCTGGCAGTTGTCGACCGTTTCCGCCTCCGATTCGCCCACGCCAGGCAACGTATAAGACGTGGCGCGGCCGCCGAGAAAGGGCCGGGATTCGAATAATTCGACGTCGAAACCGGCGCCACCGAGCGCGGCCGCCGCCGAGAGACCGGCGAGCCCGCCTCCTGCAATGAGGACTTTGGCCATGTGATGTCAGTATGTCATGGACGCTGGGGACAGTGAAAAGTTAGCCATGATTCGTATATTCGAACGACTCGTATATACTCGAACCAAGATGAGATGCGGCGCACTGCTTATCGCGACCATTGCCATTGCGTCCTCGCAACCGAACGACGAGGTGCGCGTGAGCGCGCATGTTTACACTCCTCCGCAATTGAAGCTCACGGCACAGACCACGCTGGTGCAACTGGAAGTGGTGGTGCGCGACCCGCGGGGCCAACCTGTGGGCGGGGCCTGATTGTAGACGAAGCAAAGTCGGACTGAATGCCCGCCTGCAGCCACGATTGGCTGCCGCACAGCAGCGTTGCGGGTCATCGCATTTTCCTTCGCATAACCCACATCTCCGCCGGCTCTCAGCTCCGCAGCCGGAGCCCAAACCAAACCAGGCCGAATAGCAGCAGCGCCATCGCCGACACTTGTACGGGACGCAACGCCTGCGCCATCCGCACCACCCGCGAGAACAGCAGCGCCAGCACCGAAATCGCCGCCACTTCCGCCAGCGCCGCGCCCGCCAGCACCCAGCCCACGCTGTATCCCGTGGTCTGCAGGAACAGATGGAAGTACAATCCATGGAACGCGCCCAATACTCCTGCGATCGCCCATCGCGCGCCGGCCTGTGGCAGCAGCAGAATCTCCACTGCCAGATAGGCCACCGTCAGCGCCGCCGCCGCTTCCACGAATCGCGGAGCCGGTTGCCATGCGGTGTGCGGCATCGCCAGAACGCACGCTACCTGACCCACCAAAAACATTCCCGTCACAGTCAGCAACTCGCGCCTATTGCGGGCCGCCAAGACCAGCGCAGCCAGAAACAGCAACTGTACCGCGCCACCCAGCGCCCGCATCCAACCCGCGCCCGCTTGCGCGATCGCCATCTCCACGCCGGTCGGCGGACGAAATCGCAGCGTGGCATGCGGAAACGAAAGATCGAACACCGCCTGATCCCGTTTGCCGCCCATTTCAGCCCGCAGCAGGTGGACGTGATTCGGCACCGTGACCGATGCCAGCGTACACTCCACATCCACGTGGTCGACAGGAGCAGGGAACTCGTAATCCGCCTCGCAGACGTAAAACGCGCCAGGGGAATCGGCCGCGCAATGGGCCCGCACCATGCGCGCACCCGCAAACCGCACGTGATCGAGCAGTGTCTTCTCCGGCGCGCTCACATGCGACACCTCATACAGCGGCATCCGCAGCTCGTAGTGCGCCCGCGCACCGTCCACCGTAAGATCGCCCGAACTCATGCTCACCACATGAGCCCAGGCGGAAGCAACGGCAAAGAAGATCGCAGCGAAGCGCAAGACGGTATTGTAGCGTCCCTAAACACCCCTTCCAGACGGCGCAGTTCTGCGGCAATACTCCCTCAGCGCTCTCTGCCCCCTCCGCGCTCTCCGGTTTTGAGTTTGTTTTCCTCCGCGTCTCAGCGCCTCAGCGGTGAAATATGCGTTAGATTCCCCTGATTCCCTCACACCCCCCGCAAGCCTGATAGAATGCGTTTTAAGCACAAGGAGAATCGTCCGGTGGCGTCTTTCATCCAAAACCAGTTCGAGCAGAACATCGTGACCACGTCCGTCGATCACGTGTTCAACTGGGCGCGGCTCTCATCCATCTGGCCCCTCACCTTCGGCCTGGCCTGCTGCGCCATCGAAATGATCGCCGCCAGCACCTCGCGCTTCGATATCGCCCGCTTCGGCGCCGAGGTCTTTCGCCCCAGCCCGCGCCAGTCTGACCTGATGATCGTCGCCGGCACCGTCACTCTCAAAATGGCCCCGGTCCTCAAACGTATCTGGGACCAGATGCCCGACCCGAAATGGTGCATCTCCATGGGCGCCTGCTCGAGCGTCGGTGGACCCTTCAATACTTACGCCGTCCTCCAGGGCGTCGACAAAATCGTGCCCGTCGATGTATACATCACCGGCTGCCCACCGCGCCCCGAGAATCTTTTTTACGGACTGATGAAACTGCAGGACAAAATCGACCAGATGACCACCCTGGTGAAGCGGCCTACCGAAGTCCGCCTGGACGAAACCATGCTGGAAGATTTCAAAAAGCAGATCCGCATCGCGCAAACCCAGAACCCCGCCTAACCGTGTTCTACACCGAAGCCTAACCGTGTTTTACAAAGACTCCCGCCAGGTCTACCGGGCCAGCGAACTCGACGCGCTCCCGTGGCTCATCCACGGTTTCGGCACCCGCCAGAGCGACGTTCCCGCCTGGTTCGACAATCTCGCCACCGTCAAGCAGATTCACACAGCCATCGTGGTACCTGCCGACGGCCGCTGCGGCATTCTCGGACAGGGCGACGCGCTGCTGGAAGACCGCCCCGGCTCGGTCATCGCCATCAAGACCGCCGATTGCATGCCCATCCTGCTGATCGACGGCCGCCACCGCGCCGTCGCCGCCGTACATGCCGGATGGCGCGGTACCGCCGCCCACATCGTCGAGGCTGCCGTCGACGCTATGCGCCGCCGCTTCGCCACCGGCCCGGCCGACCTGCACGCCGCCATCGGCCCGGGCATCGGCAAGTGCTGCTATGAGGTCGGCCCGGAAGTGGCCGCCCAGTTCGGAGAGCAGGGCAGGGCACATATCTCCCTGTCCGACGCCAATCGCGCGCAATTGCTCGCCGCTGGCGTAACGCCCGAGCGAATCTACGCGTCGAACTTGTGCACCATGTGTTTGGCTGAGGAGTTTCATTCGTTCCGCCGCGATGCCGAAGCCGCCGGACGGTTGTACTCTTTTATCGGAGTTCGAGAGCTAAAGTAGGAGTAGAGGCGATACATGTTCACGTGGATATGCCCGACATGCGGGCGCGAAGTTCCCCCGGCTTACGATGCGTGTCCGGATTGCGCGGCGAAAGCCGCGGCTGGCGCGGTAACCGGTTCCGCCAACCCGCCCGGCGCCGTCGCACCGCCGCAGCAATCGCAGCCTGCCGCTCCACCGCCCGGTCCGCGAGGAGCACGGCGTCCCCTCTGGGCCACTGGACCGCAAGAACCGCCGCCCGCCCCACAGCCATCGTTCGCTTCCTCGCAGCCGCCGACCCCCGACGCGCCGCCGGAAGCTCCTCCCGAATATCGCCCTCAACATTCCACGTCGCCGATGTTTCAGACGCCGCCGCCCCAGCCTCCACAGTATGCCCCGCCTCCGCCCCCTCGGCACCCGACTTGGTTGACGGGCATTGCCATCGCCGTGATTGTGGTGATGGCCGGGGGCGCACTTTATTGGTTCTTCGGCCGCCCGCAACCCGGCGCCGCAGTCGCCGAGACACCCGCCCCTGCCGCGCCGGCCGCCGCCGGCGAGAATCCGGTGAATAAATTTGTTGAGGTGGCAGGCATTCGCTTTTCGCCCGACACCAAGGGCATACAGATTTCTTTCGTCGTGATCAATCACGCCGACCAGGACTTGGTCGGATTGAAGGGCATTGCAACCGTCTTTGCCAAGACGGTCAAGGGCGATGAAATACCGGAAGGAAGCGTCAAGTTCGAGACCAGCATGGGGGCGCAAACTTCCAAAGACTTGACGTTGCCCTTCGACACGAAAAAGAAGATGGTGGACATGCCCGATTGGCACAGCGTCACCGTGAAAGTGGAGATTACTTCCCCGACAGGCTCATAGATTCCGCCACGCGCGCTCAACCGTTCTGCAGTCGTGTGGCAGCCAATCCTGGCTGCAGGCGGCCTTTCAGGCCGCCGTTCCCGATAGGCGGCGATTTCTACGGGCCTCGCCTCCGCGCTCAATTGAAGACACAGTGCTGACGGTACCGAGTCCCACTCGCACCCGTCGCGCAGACGACCGTTCGCTCCCCCACCGAACTGGGCGCGCCAGTCACCGGCTCTGCGGTGAAGCCTTAGTCCCCCCGAGCCTCTTCAAATTCTCGCGAGCCTCATTCAGGTGCGCATCCAGCACCAAAGCCTGCTGGAAATCCGCCGACGCCGCGGCCGGTTGTCCCAGCGCCGCCAGCGCCACACCGCGATTATTAAACGCCAGCGCATTCCCGGGATTCATCGCAACCGCCCGGCTGAGTTCCTCCACCGCTCCTTGGTATTGCTGCTCATCGAGCAGTACCCTGCCGATCTCGGCTGGAATCTCGGGATCGTAGGGCGCTTCCTGCCGGGCGCGATTCAACCATTCCAGCGCGTCGGCTGCCCGCAGCGATTTCGCCAGTTGAATCTTCGGCTCCACCAGATCGGGCGCCCTCCGGACCGCCTCCCGCCATAGCCGTTCATCGGACATCCACACATATGTGCGGCTCACGCTGACTGCCGCTAGCAGGATCACCGCCGCAACGCTGAAGCCATTAGGCACCCGCGCCAATATCAGACCCACCGCCGCCGCGAAAGCAAACATCGCCAGATACGCCCTCGGATCCGCCTCCGGATTGCCGAACAAGCAGGGGATCAGCAGCACCAGCCCGCATAACATCCAGGTCCACGCGGAGCGCAAGCTGAGCGTGCGCCAGCGCCACGCCGCCAAGGCAACAACCGCGCCTGCGGCGGCAATCGCAATCCACAACGGCTCGCGGACGTCCGGTGCGATGGTGAATCCCCACGGCCACACAAATAGCCGCACAAATCGCAGCGTCGTCAGACCGTACGCGTAGCTCCCGGGGCGAGCCCATGCCTCCGCCATCGCCACCGCAGCCAACACCGCCGCCATCCACCGGCGCCCCGCCAGCCAAGCCCACAGCGCGCCGAAACCGACCGCCGCGATGATTGTCACGCCGCGAGCCGACACATAATTCACCGCCTCCGCCTGCAAAGGATGGACCGCGAAGATCGCCGCCGCCAGCACGGCCGCCCCCGCCGGCAGCAGCAGCCGCAAACACTCGTAGGCCAACAACACCGCGCCCAGATGCAGCAATAGGTTGACTGCGTGATATCCCGCTGGCTCCTGCCCAGCCACCTGGAAGTTCAGCCAGTCGATGAGGTGCGTCAGCGGATGGGGCCAGCCGATCGCACGCGGGACCGCGCCCGGGAAAGTGGCATAATCGTCAAGGTGAAAGCCTCCCAACAGCGATCCGCCAAAGGCCGCCAAAGCGCCGGCCATCAAAAGAAGACGCGCTCGGAAGTCCAAATACCAGCTTACGGGAAACGCCCCAAGACCGCAGCCGAGCGCAAGGCGCGCATCGCGGAAATCCTCGCGATCCTGGCGAAAATGTACCCCGACGCGGTGTGCGCCCTGCATCACACCAACCCCTGGGAGCTTCTCGTTGCCACCATCTTGTCCGCCCAGTGCACCGATAAGCGCGTCAATGAAGTGACCCCCGGACTGTTTGCCAAGTACCCGACGCCCGTCGACTTCGCCGCCGTCGCGCCGGAAGTCCTTGCCCAGGACATCCGTTCCACCGGATTTTTCAACAACAAAGCCAAGTCCATTGTGGGCGCCGCCAAAAAGGTCGTGTCCGAATTCGGCGGCAAGGTTCCGCGTACCTTGGAGGAACTACTCACCATTCCCGGAGCCGCTCGCAAGACTGCCAATGTGGTCCTCGGCACGGCCTACAATGTTGCTACCGGCGTAGTGGTCGACACCCACGTGCAGCGCATCTCCGCGCGCCTCGACTTCACTAAGGAAACCGACCCCGTCAAGATCGAGCAGGACCTCATCAAGATCGTTCCGCAAGACCAGTGGATCGTCTTCTCCCACCGTGTGATTCTGCACGGCCGGGCGCTCTGTGTGGCCCGCAACCCGAAATGCGCCGAGTGCGCCGTCAACCCCTTGTGCTACGCCAAAGATAAGACAGCCTGACCGAACATTTACTCAGTCTTTACAAACATCTGTAAACCATTCGTCCTCCAGTTACGTTTATAGGAGTAGGAGGACAGAGAGAATGAAATCCAACTTCGCAGGACGCTTTCTGATGGCCGCCGCGCTTCTGGGCGTTGGTGTGGCCGGCGCGGCTGACAATCATGCCGCCAAACCGCAAACAGACGCTGGTCTCGCCGAAAGCGTACGTCACGCTGTCGTGATGTACCCACGCTATTCCATCTTCGACGATTTGTATGTACAGGTGGAAAATGGAACGGTGCATTTGACCGGAGTAGTAAGTCAACCCTTTAAGAAACCCGATGTCGATAAGATAGTCCGCAACGTCGTTGGCGATCGTCAAGTGGTGGACGACATCCGCGTCCTGCCGCTGTCGCCGGACGATGAACGGCTCCGCCTGAGCGTCGCGCGCTCCATTTACGGCGATATGACCATGACGAAGTATGCCATTCAGCCCCTGAAGCCCATCCATATCGTCGTGGAAAACGGGCACGTGACTCTTACCGGGTTCGTTGCCACCAATTTTGACAAGCAGATCGCGGGAACCCGTGCCGCCACCGCCGGTATGAGCTTCGGCCCCATCGTCAACAATCTCCAGGTAGAAAACCCGCCGAAAAAGAGTTGATCCCGACACCTGCCAAAACCCTGCCTTTATGGGCGGCCGTCGATGACGCGGCTGCCCATGTCTTTTTTGTCACCGAATGTAGGGCAGGATGGCATCCTGCGGCCGATTGGTAATCGGCCCTCCCAGAGCGCAGAATCTCCGCGCTCCCAGTTCCTAGGATCGATCTGATCTGGAGTTCTCGCCATATCCCATGTTCCGTAAATCGGTGAGCAATCCCGGCCCGCCAGGAGTCCAGGCGAGTTTTTGGCGGGTGAATTCTCCGGAGGCAGCGAGATCGATGGTCGCGAGCTGCGCGAGTGCACCGAAGTATTCGGCCGACGCGTTCGGCGTGACTGATTTTACCGGGAGTTTAAGGCTGCCACCGATGGCCTCAGCGATCTCGCGCATAGGGATGCCTTCCTCGGCAACAGCATGGTAATGAGCCCCAGCCTCACCCCGTTCAAGCGCAAGACGGAAGAGCTGCGCGGCATCCGAAACATGAACAGCAGGCAACCGGTTTGCTCCGTCACCGGCGTACGCGACCCAACCCTTCTTTCGCGCCAGGTCTACGTGCAGCGAGATTCTTCCTTGCTTTTGGGTGTCATGCACCTGCGGGAGGCGGACGACGACGATATGCGCTCCCCTGTCGATTAGGGCATCCGCGGCCTCTTCGGTCGCTGCGCGCGGAAACTCGGCCGACGTGAGATGGGGATCGGTTTCGAGCGCGATGCCGCCGCTCTTCGAGCGAACCAGGCCTGTGCCCGAAGTGACAACGAGTCGACGGTCCGATCCTTTCAGCAACTCACCAAGCGTCTCAATAACTTTGCGGTCGTTCTCACTGCTCTGCTTCATGTTGGAAAAGTCGTGATTGAAAGCCGCATGGATGATACCGTCGGCCGACTCCGCGGCAGTGCGCAGGTAGTCCAAATCGTTGACGTCACCCCGGGAGACCTCTGCCCCAGCACGAACCAGCGCTTCGGCACCTGCGTCTGAGCGGCAAAGCCCAACAACATGATGGCCGGCCTGGATCAGCTGTGGAACAAGAGAGGAGCCGATGAACCCGGTTGCACCTGTAACAAATACTCGCATGATTAAACCTCCTGGACGTAGAAACCGCCTCCTTCGAGTGCGGCATTCTCAATCACCAGTTCAGTAGATGGCCGCGGCAAACTAGACGATCTATACTTAGAGTCCAAATGATTGGTTCGATCGTCTCGCCACGTCGAAACTTGAAAGCGAAAGGACTACGGGCTGCGCCTGAACCTACTGCCGTAGCGCCCGACCGGCGCATGGACCCGCTCTCCGAGGTCCTTGCCCTCCTGAAGCCGCAACTGTATGTCGCCGGCGGCTACCCAATTCCTGCTGACGTAGCGATCCAGTATCCCAAACACCCCGGAATCAAGTGCTACGCGATGCTCGCGGGCGCCTGCTGGCTGGTCGTCGAGGGTGTCTCCCAACCCGTGAAGCTGAACACCGGAGATTGCGTGGTGCTTCCGCATGGACGTCCCTTTCGATTCGCCGCGGAGCTCTCACTCAAGCCGATGGATCGCTCGGAGGTCAACGCACGTAGACGCACCGGAAGCGAAGCGCTGGGCGCGGCAGATGCGCCAGGCTATATTGCAGGGGGCCATTTTGCGCTGAAAGGGGGACCCACGCAGATGCTCTTGAGCGCCTTACCGCCGGTCGTGCACATCTGCAGCGAGGCTGGGAAAGCTGTCATGCGATGGTCAATCGAGCGCATGCGCGAAGAGCTCTCTCAAGGGCAACCGGGCAGTTCGCTGGTGACACAGCATCTCGCGTCCATGATGCTGATCCAAGCGCTGCGTTTGCATCTGGCAGATGCGTCTGAAGCTAATCGAGGATGGCTTGCTGCACTGGCGGACAAGCACCTCAGTGTGGTGATCGCTAACATGCACGAGAAGCCTGGACATCCTTGGACAGTGCTTTCGCTGGCTGAGAGCGTCGGCATGTCACGCGCCGGCTTCGCGCGGCGTTTTCGTGACATCGCCGGTACTGGGCCTCTCGAGTACCTTACCCGCTGGCGGATGCTGCTGGCTGCGGATCAACTCGAAAACTCTGCTGAGGGTCTGCTTGCCATCGCCCAGTCGCTGGGCTATGGGTCCGAGAGCGCCTTCGGTAAAGCGTTCCGCCGGGTCATGGGTTGCTCTCCGCGACAGTACACCCGGTCATAGTGGCAAAAGATACAGTAGAGCCTAACACGCAAATTCGCAGTGAATATAGGCACAGCGAACGCGCATCCGGAAGTTTGCTGCGCTTCGCCTCAGACCAGTAACGTACGATTTTTGACGTTTGGTGTAGTGACCCCATATAAGTCGCACGTCGACAACAGTGCGACAGGTGGTTTCACCTGTCTGGCGCGCAAACGCGCGCTTGTTTCTGACGACCCGTGTCTCAGTGGTAAACTCCCACCCGCCGGCCGCGCTGTATTCCCACGGCACTGCAGAGACGCAGAGAGTTGCGTCTCCGCGGTGGACTCCACACGCCCGCTGCTACAATCCAATTGCAAATGAAACTCTTCCTGGGCGTCGACGGCGGCCAATCCAGCACCACCGCACTGATCGGCAACGAGCATGGCCACATCCTCGGCCGCGGCGTCGGCGGACCGTGTAATCACGCCACCGCCGCCGAAGGCCGCGCCAAATTGGAACGCGCCGTTTCCGCCAGCCTCGCCGCCGCCTGCGCTAAGGCGCAATTGAATCCCGCCACGGTCCACTTCGCCGCCGCCTGCTTCGGCATGAGCGGCGGCCCCGACGACAAGCAGTCGATCCTCGCCGCGCTCCTTCGTGCCGACCGTCTGATCGTCACCCATGACGCCGCCATCGCGCTCTCCGGGGCGACAGCCACCGGGCAGGGAATCGTCACCATCGCCGGCACCGGCTCCATCGCCTTCGCCCGTAATGCCGCCGGCCAGACCGCCCGTGCCGGCGGATGGGGCTACGTGTTCGGCGACGAGGGCGGCGCCTTCGATATCGTGCGCCAGTCGGTGCGGGCCGCGTTGCGAATGGAAGAAGGCTGGGGACCGCCGACCGCGCTCCGTGAGGCGCTCCTCCGCGCCACCGCGCAGCCCACCGCCAACCATGTGCTGCATCTCTTTTACACTCCGGAGTGGCCGCGCTCCCGCGTGGCGTCGCTGGCGTCTGTGGTGGATGCGGTGGCTGCCGATGGCGATTCCGTCGCCCTGCGCGTCCTCGAAAATGCCGCGCAGGAATTGGCCCTGCTCGCCGCTTCCGTGCGTGCGCAATTATGGAAACCCGGGGATGCCGTCGACGTGGCCTATATCGGTGGGGTCTTTGCCGGTCCACGGCTGTTGGAACGGTACCGCACTTTGGTCGAATTGGAGGCGGGGAATCGTTGTGCCGAGCCTCTCCACGGACCCGCCGAAGGAGCATTGCTCGAAGCCATTCGCGCCACCTAGCCAACCTCAGCCCTAACTCGCAAGCTAGACAGAGGGACCGTCCAGAACCGGCGGTGTCAGAGCGAGCAACTCCAGTTGCAGACGCTCGAACAGGTCGACCAAGGCGGCCACTGGTTCGTGTCCCATGTTCCAGCGGTACAGGAGCAATCGGCAGCGGACCCGGAACATCCCGATCGAGAACTTCATCTGGCTGACAACCAACGCCCGGATTATGTCGCCGCGGTCAGTTTGCGAGTGCATCGCCAATAGTAAGAGAGCATCGCAAGCCTGGCGGAAATCGCATTGCAGCCCCCTCAGGTAGCCGCGGAAAACCTGGTACCGCTGTCGCCGCAGGCGCTTCACAAGCGCCGGAGTGGCGCCGGGCTGCGTGCTGAGGAAGTGGATATCGTCGTCCGCCAGTAAACGGTACATGGGACGGTAGCGGTCCACGGAAAGCTCCGGTGCCCAATCCAGGGGCATCGTAGGACGACGCCGAAGGGCGCAGATCTGTTGGCGTACCAGGAAATAGACGGCGATGATGAGCAACGCCGGCACCAGGAATATAACGAGCGTGGCCAGTGTAAGAGTCATACTTTGGTTATCCAAGAGGCAGTATGGGCTCGGCTATTGAGCCAATATAGTCCCTAAGGTACTACCAAGGTTTCCATAGTGCGTTACGGTACCGCGGGTACGCGGGTCGGGAAATCTCCGGAGCTCCTGCTGGTAGTGTTGGAGGCCATTCAACTTCCGATAATAAATTAGGTGGTGCAACTGGGCACGGCGCAGGTGACTCGGTGTTTTTGCCGTCGGCGATGCAGAGGGCGCGCAATTGAATTAGGACTCTGAGGGCAGCTTCTTTCATACTTGGCGCGAGCCGGGCCAGCGTGGCCGCGTCGTTATTCTCAACTTCCGATAACGAATATTATGTAAACTAAATTATTCATGGAAACCATCCTCACTGCCATCGACCACCACCTCGCCGATGCCTGGGCCCGATTCTGCGGCGATCTCCCCGGCATTCGCATCCACCTCGGGTCCATCCTCGACCTGACCTGCGACGCAGTCGTCAGCCCCGCGAACAGCTTTGGGTTCATGGACGGCGGCATTGACGCACTGTACGCCTGGCACTTCGCTCCCGACCTCCAACCGCGCGTGCAGCGACTCATCCGCACCCGCCATCACGGTGAACTCTTGGTCGGCCAAGCCGATGTCGTGGAGACCGGCAACCATGCCATTCCTTACCTGATCGTCGCACCAACCATGCGCGTCCCCATGGTCCTGCGCGATTCCGTGAATCCATACCTCGCCGCCCGCGCCGTCTTCCTGCTGGTCCAGCAAGGTCAACTTCCCATCCGGTCCGTCGCGTTTCCGGGACTCGGTACTGGTGTCGGCGGAATCGGCCCCAAACACTTGCGCCCATCAATTCCGGGTCGCTTTCGAGGAGGTCATGCTCGGACAATGGCAGGACCCGCAAACCTGGGCGGAAGCCAGCCAACGGCACCAGAGCCTCTACACCGATCAGCCAGACCGCCTCCAGCATCCCTGAACCTGAATCCGGCAGTTCAGCCGCACTCGGCCGCCTCGGCGCCATCTGTCAGCAATTTCCAACTGTGGCGCAGCTCTCACCCTTCTGCTGAGAACGCCGCTTCCAGCATCCACGGACCTAAGTCCGGCAGTTCGCGGCACTCGGCCGGGCATGCCGCCGTCTGCCAGCAATTCCCAACTGCGGCCCAGTTCACCCTGCTGGTGAGAACGCCATCTCCAGCATCCCCGAAACTAAATCCGGCAAGTCAGCCGCACTCCGCCAGGCATAGCCCTTGCTACCAGCAGTTTCCAGGTGCGGCTCAGCTCACCCTTCTGGTGAGAACCGCCGTTTTCACGAGCGGTTGAGCCGGACGCCGATCGCCGATTCGCGGCGGCCGCAACTGCCGGATTTAGGCTGACCGACGATCCCCTGGTTGGCGCCACCCATCGGCCCGAAACCCGAGAGAACTTAAACTGGAAGTAGGTACCTAAATAGAACAAAAAAATGGCTCGGTCCCCGCTGAAAAGGACCGAGCCTAAGGGAAGAAACTGCCTGAACCTAAACCAAAACTTTTAGCGATGCGCCCTATCCACTTTAGGCGGAGCCGGATGCCCGCCGCCAGCCGGATGGCTGGGTGCCGGCACCGACCGCGGAGCCGTGTTGCTGGGCGCTGGCCGTTGCTGGGGCGTCGAATTCCCTTGCCCGGACCCGCCCGGCCGCACCTGCGGCGGGTTGTAAGGTTGCCGGCCGCCAGTCGTCGACGAACCCGGCGTCCCAAAACTCCGCCAGCCGCTGGGCCGATCGTTTCGGGGCGCGCTCTGGCTCGATCCCGGTTGGCCGAACCGCTGCAAAGTGCCCTGCCGCTGGCCCGCCGCATTGGTGCCCGTGCCTGCCTGCGAGGGCCGCGTATTCTGTGAAGCCCCCGGGTCACCGAACCGGTGATAGCCGGTCTGCGCCTGGGTATTACCGGTCGCGGCGCTCCGCGAATTGAACTGCGCATTCGGAGTCGCGCGCGGAACGTTGGCAACTGTGCGATCCGAATACCGCCGGCTGGCGATGCTCGGATTCAGCGGCAATCGACCGCTCACCAGCCCTGCCTTTTGCACTTGCGCGCTGCTCACTCGCTGCACGTTGCCGAAACGGCCCGCCGTGAAATCGCCCGCGGCCATACCGGAAATCCCATTGGCAACGCGCGCATTTCTATAAAGGGTGGTTACATTTACGTTGGTAATGCTCACACCCCGGTTGAGCCCTCCAGCGTAGGCCGAGCCCCACCACGGGCGGAACGTCTCATACGGCGCCAGCGGAACCCAACCGATGTTGCCGAATCCGAATCCCACGCCCACTCCGACTCCCACTCCGCCGCCATAACCGAAGAAACCCACCAGCGCGGGCGACCAGTACGCCGTCACGCCCAGCCCGCCCGGGTACCAGTTCCAACCCCATCGGGCATCGAAGAACCAGCGGCCATAGTGGTAAGGCGCCCAGCCCCAGGTGTCGGAACTCACCCACGTCCAGCCATACCAATTCACCCACACCCAGCGGCCATTGCGATAAGGCGCCCAGCCCACCGCCACGGCCGTCGGCCGCCAGACGTTCCCGTATGGAGCCACATTGACCCATGTGCCGTTGGCGTCCAAATCCTCCGTACCGTAAACACCCTGCGGCACGTACTGCGCGCTATTATTGGACTGCACGGCGCGATCGCGGCTCTCATTCCAACGATCCCAATCGTCCACCGCGCTGGCGTTGACAATCTGAAACTCGGGATCCGCCAAAGTCCCGCGAGCCATCATCGTCTGGCCGGCATAAACCCACTGCGTGCCCTTCGGAGTGAAGATCTCCACATCCCCCGTGCGCGCCGTGATTTCCGACTCGCCGGATTCCGTCACGCTAATCCGGAACGCGCCTTCGCGGACCGGACGCGCCGAAACGCTGGGAGTGTTCAATTCCAGCTCGACCCGGGCCTGCCGTAGAATCCTGTAGGTGAACGTGCCGCGAGCGATTTCCAAATGGTACCGCCCGTTCTCTAAGGCGGCCAGATGGATCTCGGCGTTGCCGCCTATTCTCAGTATGTTAGCCGCGTCGAATTGAACTTCTGCACGAGAGTTCTGGCCGGTGGCGATACGGTCGTCCGTCATCAGCGGAGCGTTGATTACGCCGGCCACCCATTCTCCCGAGTCGCCACGCCGCACCGATACCTCGCCATCCATCAGGCTGATGCGAGCCACACCGCGGCTCAGATCTTCCGGAGCCGGGGCCTGCGGTTGCGCTTGCGCCCGGGCCGGAATTGCCGCTCCCATAGCCATCAGCAGTGTGCTCGCCAGAACTAGGAAACTGCGCTGCATCTCGGACCGGACCGATGCACGGCTAGAGCCAAACAGTACATTGCTTGTTTTCATTCATTTATGAAAATGGAGGGCGATCATGGAGTGGTTGAATACCACCACCCCTGGCTACATTGGAGCAACCGGCCGGCGCAGCACCAGGAAATCCGCATCCCTATATATGACAATGAGATGACGCCCGGCTACCCTACCCTCGTCGGCGGCGGAAACCAAATAGTAGTCTAAATGTTCCGAAGCCACGTCCGTCCCGACATGCAACCAATTGGTTGCACGATGCTGCGCGCGGTAGAAATTCGCCACCGGTTCAGTAACCGGAACGGCTGCGATCCCGACATGGTTCCAGCCCGCGCTGGCTCTCAGCGCCGCCAACGCCGACTTGAGGTGCGCAGCCTGGGGCTGCGTCAACTCCGGCAGATCTTCCGCCGCGGAGTGAGCGTGACTCAGCGGCAGCACCAGAACCATCAAGACCACGACCGCGCCCGGAATGACCACCTGATTGCACCACTCGCTCCACCTTCGCTGGACAGCCAGAATTAGCAGAGCCAGCACCATGGCTGGAATCGCAAAAGCCACGTTAGCAGAAATAGATAGCCCTAAGCAGAGACCAATCCAGTTGAGGTGCTTCCGCTCGACCGCGAAACAGATCGCTCCCGTGCACAACGCCAGCGCGACCCCGGTGCCATCCGCATGGGCAAACCACCCCCAACCTAACGGAATCGCGCCCATTACGACCACGGCTACCGGAAATCTCCGCGTAAGGCGCCACCTCGAACATAAATACCAACTCGAACACAAATAGAAGATCCCGAACAGTAGACTCGGTAACCTTACCGAGAACGGCGAAACGTGGAAAAGCCCCACGCTCCTCTTCTCCAGCAGACTGTACAGCACGTCGCGATCGAGCAGCTCCGAGGCCAGCACCTGGCGCGTGGTAGGACGGACGAACCGGTCGTATAAATACGCCTCACCGGCGCCGATCGGCCGGGTTACCGCCCAATAGACTTGCACCGCGAAGATCGCTGACAGACAAGCCAAAGTGAGCTTAGTCGATATGGTATAACGTGATCCCATTTGCTTTAGCTAGTTCAGTTACGCCCCATTTCTTCTGGTTTTGCTTCATGTCGGCGGCGACGCCGTCCGAGTCATTCACCAACAGGAAATCGCAACCCTGCGATTTCGCCACCCGCACCGATGCGGCATTTTGCAGGGCATCCTGGATCCGCATCCCCTGTAAGGACTCGTAGCCGACTACGATATCCCGATCGATATAAGCCGCAGCCCGACCTGCGAACGAGAAAATCTTACCCCCAACGGGAACGGCTTGGTTAATGGAATCCTTTAAGGCATAGTCGCCGACATGGCTCGCGATATACCCCGATTCGGTCTCCGGCCGGAGCGCCGCTTGCATCTGGAAGCCTCTTATCCTCCATGCGTTACGATCACAATATGAATCCATTACTGTAGGCCAACAGAGAATCGACTGAAATAGCGCAACAGCCGGCAATGCCCCCCACGAATTCTCCATCGCCAGTCCGAGCGCCAGCGCGAAGAACGGTAATGCCGGAATGAGAAACCGGACCTCGGTATTCAGAAACGCCGGTACGGAATAGATGGCACCTGCCAGCAGCAACTTCCGCCCTTGAGGATAACGGAGGGCCAGCAGCGCAAGCGGCAGCAGGAGGAATGCCGGACCGATCATGCCAGGAACAAGTCCCCCCAAAACAGTTAGTTGCATGACAAAATCAAAGTGTGACTGGAAGGCCGGATACTCCCTTAATCCAGCCAGGTACTGGTGCTCCGCCGCAGCCGTCCAATAGGCATTTGGGAACCAGGAATTCAGAAAGGGCGCCGCCGGATTCCCCAACCAGACCCAGTTCCGCACCACCCATGGGCCCGCAGTCACCGCCGCACCCAGGCACAATGCCAATAGGCGCCGTCCTCGGGACCATCCTGCCGCGAAAGGTAACATCAACCCGGCTGTATATTTGACCCCATATCCAAAACCGCACAGTAAGCCAATCAAAACCATAAGCTTAAAACTGTAAGTCTCATTATTTACTTGAAGCAGGTAAAATCCTGCAAATATGAGGGTTGCAACCGTCAGATCGTTATACGCCGAAATCCCCGCGATCCCCACCACCGGGCAGGCGTAAACCAGCAATCCAGCGAACGCACCCACTCGGGGAAATCCGAACCGTCTCCCGTAACAGAGCATCAGCAGAGGCAACACCGTCTGAAACGCCAGGTGAACCATGGCGGCGGCCGGGTGCCGTCCGATGGAGAACGCCACCAGGAACAGCATTTCCATCCCCTGCGAAAGCGACGAATAGATGCTGTGATAACTCCAGTCAAACCCGTGGTGGCGCCAGTCGCGCGCCACATTACCGAGGTGGTAGCTGCTGCCATCCGGACTGATCTCCGGCGCGACTGCATTGGAGAGGTAACACGCGAAGAACGCCGCGAACACCACGAAGAAGACGATCAGCCAACCCGTCGGCACCGCGGGCAGCGACTTCCGGGGAGGACTTCCCCACGCGCTCCAAACCGCCCACGCGACCATCGGACGATCTGTGGGAGGCCCTCCGGAGATGCCTGTCGAGCCGGGTGGCGTGGCGCATGCGACCACCGGACGATCTTGTGGGCGCGGCCCTCCGGAGATGCCTGTCGAGCCGGGTGGCGTGGCGCATGCGACCACTGGAGGATCTTGTGTGGGAGGCCCTCCGGAGATGCCTGTCGAGCCGGGTGGCGTGGCGCATGCGACCACTGGAGGATCTTGTGGGCGCGGCCCTCCGGAGATGCCTGTCGAGCCGGATGGCGGGATGGCGCACGCGACCACCGGACGATCTTGTGGGCGCGGCCCTCCGGAGATGCCTGTCGAGCCGGGTCGCGGGGTGGCGCATGCGACCACCGGACGATCTTGTGGGCGCGGCGCCCGTGGTCGTCTTCCCCGCCCGCTCCAAACCGCCCACGCGACCACCCCCGACCCGCCGATCAGAAACACCTCCAGCCGCGCCTGGTGTACCACGCACAGCGCAAACACCGCGAGGCTGACGCACGCCGCCCCGCTTACGAAGGCGAACAGCGTACCCTCCAGCCGGTGGAATTCGAGTCCCAGCCACCGCAGGAGCAGCGACCCGAAAGCCACACACACGCCCACCGTGAAGACCGCACCGCAGATGGTACTAGACATTGCAGTAGCCGGGGGCATGTGGCACCTTGACGGTTAACATTTGTTGTATACTTGCAACTCTACCGTACGAATGACCGGCCTTTATGAGGATTTTCGCTACGGCCTCAGGGCGCTAGCCAAGTATCGACGCTTTACAGCAGTTTGCATTTTGTCACTGGCCTTGGGAATCGGGGCCAATACCACCATCTTCACCCTGGTGAATGCTATTCTGCTGCGACCGCTTCCGGTCCAGGACCCGGCCCGGCTCGCCGCTGCCTATACTTTGGACTCCCGCAATCCCGGGTTCTGGGGCGTCTCCTTCCCGAACTACAGGGACTACCGCGATCGCAACCAGGTCTTCTCTTCCCTGCTCCTTTATACCGGCATCGGCCTGAACCTCACGGGCGGCGCCGCACCCCGCCTGGTCATGGGCCAACTCGCCTCGGCCAGCTATTTCTCCACCCTGGGCGTCAATCCCGTGATAGGCCGCGGATTCCTCCCCGAGGAGGACACCGCCGCGGGAGCGAGCCCTGTCGCCGTCATCAGCTACCGGTTCTGGCGGCGGGAGTATGGCGGCGACCCCGCGGTGCTCGCGCGCTCGGTCAGCCTCAACGGCCGGCCGTATCGCATCGTCGGTGTCGCGCCTGAGGGCTTCGAAGGTCTTAACACCCTGACCGCCACCGAGATCTGGGTCCCCGTGGCGCTCTATCCGGATCTCTACGCCGCGCCGAACCTTGTGCCGCAGCGCCGCTACCTGCTCTTCAACGTGGTCGGCCGCCTGAAGCCGGGTGTGGAAATGCCGCAGGCGCAGACCGCCATGCAGACCATCGCCCAGGACCTGGAACGCGAGTACCCCAAGGACAACCAGGGCCGCCGCGTGCTGCTGACCAGCGCGACCGACGCCGCCATCCCTCCCACCAACCGGGCGGAGATCCAGCGAGCCGGCACGGTGCTGATTGTGATCTCCGCGGTGGTGCTGATCATCGCCTGCGGCAACCTGGCTAGCCTCCTGCTGGCGCGCTCCGCGGGCCGGACGAAAGAAATCGCCATCCGGTTGGCCCTCGGCGCCAGTCGACGCCGGCTGATCCGCCAACTGCTGACGGAGAGCGTCCTACTCGCAATCCTGGGCGGAGCCGCCGGTCTGCTGCTCGCTGTTCTGGCACGCGATCTGCTCTGGTCCATGCGGCCTCCCACCTTCAGTCACGCCGCCGTCAGCATCGGGCTGGACCGCTACGTCCTGGCCTACAACTTCGCGATCTCCGTGCTGACCGGGCTTATCTTCGGACTAGTCCCGGCCCTGCGCGCCACCAATCCCGACCTCGCCACCGACCTCAAGGAGCGTACTGGCCAGGCGAGCTTCACCGGCAGGTGGAATGCGCGCTCCCTCCTGGTGATGGCGCAGGTGGCCTTCTCGGTGGTCGCGCTGGTCGGCGCCGGGCTCTTCGTGCGCAGCCTGCGCAACGCCATGCGCTTCGACCCCGGCTTCGACTCAGCCCACCTGGGCATCGTGGTCTTCAACGTCGCCGACCATGGATACAACCAGGCGCAAGGCCGCGATTTTCAACGCCGCGTCCTGGAGCGGGCCCACGCGGTTCCTGGCGTGGTGGCGGCCGCCCTGTCCAACGATTGGCCGTTCCACGTTTCTCTTTCCCGGACGATGTCAGTCGTGGGGTCTGTCGCGGGCGGCGACTCCGCCGGCCAAATTATCCTCAGTGAATTCGTATCGCCAGGTTTCCTGCGGAGCGTTGGCATTTCCCTGCTCCGCGGACGCGATTTCAATGACGGCGACTCGCAGACCAGCCCGCGCGTGGCGATCCTGAATCAGGACGCCGCCACCTTATATTGGCCGGGCGAGGACCCGGTCGGCAAGCGGGTGCGATTCTTCGGCGAGACCACCGATACGGAGGTCATCGGCGTGGCGCGGACGGCCAACTACCAGGCTATCGGCGAGAAGCCGCAGCCGTTCGTCTACTTCTCGACCGAGCAATATTACTTCCCCACGTCGGTGCTCACGATTCGCACTGCCGGCGAGCCGGGGCCGGTGCTCGCCTCGGTACGCAGCGAAGTGCAGGCGCTGGATCGCGATTTGCTGTTGCAAGCCGAAACGGTGGACAGCACCATCAGCCAATCGTTGTGGGCGCAACGCCTCTCGGCCGGCCTGCTGGCGGTTTTCGGCATGCTCGCGCTGCTGCTGGCGACCATCGGAATCTACGGCGTGGTCTCCTACCTGGTGGCCCATCGGGTCCGCGAGTTCGGCATACGGATGGCGCTGGGGGCTACCGGTGGCGACATTCAGTTGATGCTGCTCCGCGAGGGCATTCGGCTGGTGGCCGTCGGGGTAGTGGTCGGGTTGGCGGTGGCGCTGATTAGCTCGCGGGCTGTCGAGAGCATGCTGTTTCTCGGTAACTCTCGCGACGCGATCACGTTCGTGCTGGTGCCGTCGATCCTGACACTAGTGGCGATTCTGGCTTGCTGGATTCCGGCGCAGCGCGCCACGCGGGTGGACCCGATGGTGGCACTGAGGGATGAATAGGCGTCGGGGGTGTTGGAGGGCACCGGGCTGGGAGGCAACATCGGTCAGAGACCACCGCCTTCATGAGCGGCCCTCGTGAGCAAGGCCTCGATCTTCGCGTCCAAGTCCCGCGCGACCTTCGACGCTTCCGAATTCCCGTACGGTGCGAGGAGGCTAGCCATCCGGTCGTACGACAAGTGGACGCCGTCCTGACGTTCATCGATCAGCACTGTCACTGGCGCGTAAGAACCAGCATCCGGAACATGTTTTGCCATCTCCTTCATGATGAGCGGATTGCCGATGACCAGCCGAAGGCTCTGTCCGGCGTTCGCTCCTGGTACCTTCCGCAAGATCCGTCCGTGGTCGAAGCGGACAAACTCCATCAGGCCCGCAGGCCCGATGGAGTGGTTGACGACGCCTTCCAATTCCGCCAGCGTTCCTGCGGACGCGGCCTCTTGCCAAAAAACGCTCATCTCGGGACGCCCGATTTCCCGTTCCATCCGGGCGACGATCGTCTCGAAGGATTCGGCGGATGTAACGCTCCACCGCTCGACGCTCACCGGCCTTGTTTGAATCATCGCCGTTTTAATCATCGCCATGCCTCAGTGTGACAAATTTTCAGCGGCGCCTTCAATGAAATCCGCAGCCGGGAACGGATCTTCGAGCATCGCCACGTGACAGGTGGGAAGTGTGACGGTGATGGCGTTCATCTGTTGCGCCTCCGATTGTTCGAGCTGCGGAGAGATGACCCTATCGTGACTCGCCACGATAAACCAGTTTGGTTTCGTCTTCCACGCCGGTGCGACGGGCAAAGGAGCGGCGAGATGGTTTCCCGAAGTAGGAATTTGGGTTGCCAACAGGACATTCTTCTCAAGGTCGGATAGCTCCGGGGCGAAGTCCTGGAAGATACCCGTCTGCGTCGGCTTCAAGAAGCCAAACGCGTCAGGCATCCCGATCCGATTCACGATCGGCGTGGGATTCGCTTGAGCCGGCGACGAGCCGGATTGCCCCTCATCAGGCGCATAAGCCGCAACAAAAACGAGCCCAGCCACTTTCGGATCGTTCCCTGCTGGGGAGATCACAACCCCACCATATGAATGCCCTCCAGGATGAGCGGCCCTGTCTCCAGCGCCATGGCTCGCTCGGTTGCAGCCACGTCGTCGGCCAAGGATGTCAATGGGATTTGGACGGAGACTACGTGGAGCCCCCGAGCTTGCAGCAGCGGGATCGCTTTCGACCAACTGGAATCATCGGCCCCGGCGCCGTGGACTAGCAGGACGGTCTCCACGGCGGGTCCGGCGGCGAGGGATGCCCCAGTCATCATGAACAACATCCCGATTACTAGCGCTACGCGCAGGAGTTAAGTGGACATTATCTTTCTCCTGCGCCTGCATGGCTACTCTGACCGGCCTTGGCAGCCGCATCGGTAATGAACGCCGTGAGCCTCGCCGGTTCCGCGAGCATCACGACGTGCGGCGAGGATATGGTTATGGTTGTGGCATTGATCTTTTTCGCCATGGTTGCTTCGAGCTCCGGAGAAATCGCCCGATCGTGACCGGCAATCACGTAAAAGGAAGGCTTGGACTTCCACGCCGGCGTGGTAATCTCGCCCTTCATCGCCACGACATTTATCGGCGCTTGCGTCGCTGTGAGTACTTGAATCTCGGATGCCGGGAGCCCTTGGGCGAAGTCCTCCGCAATCCCCTTCGGCGTCAGCTTCAAGAAGCCCATGCTGTCCGGGCGCAGTTCGGCGCCAATCGGCGTCGCGACG
>Ga0182030_10005759_pt1 | contig 26244 bp, 26 predicted proteins | sample 812S3MmetaG_FD_121299 | JGI IMG/M metagenome (GOLD analysis project Ga0182030, IMG submission 121299) | Permafrost microbial communities from Stordalen Mire, Sweden - 812S3M metaG (Illumina Assembly) | ecosystem: Environmental > Terrestrial > Soil > Wetlands > Permafrost | place: Sweden...
CTTCCGGTTCTTTCGGCCTGCGCCTCGCGGCCTCGGCCTAACCTTCCGCTACGGTTGGCGTCATCGCCTCCGTCGGGTTCCTTTCATCCCGATAGTTCACAACACCTGCCAAGCACACTAGGGCCGCCTCGCCGAGGCGTCTGGGGAGGCCGCGCGGCAGGAAATCCCCTCAAACCCATAACCGGGACGGTTGCGCTAGGTAGCGCAGACTTCCAAGTCCACCGTGCCGCCGATTTCCAAATCGGCAAGAACGGGCTGACGCGGCGCAGATCTGGAAAGCTGCGCTACGATCTTGTCAACGGCCCTGACCACCCGGAAAAGGGGAAAATGGAAAAGGGGGAAAAGAGGTCAGAAAAGGGGTCACCATAGCTTTGTCCATTTGCCTTCATTCATCCGGTGACACTGCCGCCGTAGCTGACGGCCACAAAAATGCCGCTTCCAGGAGCCATCGTGCCGGTGCTCGCGGAACTGTACGAGCAGGACCGCACTGAAGCGCGGGCAGCTACGGACAGGCCGCTATAGTTATAGATCGCATTGGTTTAGCCGAAGGGCGGGGCTGCCGGCTGCGCCGAACCAGACGGGATGCCACTACAAGCCAAGAAAAAGAAACAAGCAAGGACCGGGTGCCGAACCATTTCGAACTCTTTCATATCCCCTAATGGATCACATCTCCAAAGTATGATTAAAAAACGATCGATCAGGAAACCAGTCTACTTTAAGAGATCGTTCAAAAAACGATTCATTCCCGTAGGAGACGACGTGAGGAGTCTCAAATTTTCTCGGAAACAAGGCCTGAATTAGAGACTCCTTACGTCGTCTCCTGCTTTATTAACCGTTGCGGCGAAGGAGGACGCCCGTCCGGCGCTTTTTCATCTAATGTCAATAAAACATAATTGACAAGTGGCCATCGCAGGCCTCTTTCGACCAATGTTTACGGGGGTTTTGTGTTAAAAAGATTCTGCTCACCATGAGCGGTACACTTTTCGCCCTTGCTGCCATAATGCGCAAGCAAACGAACAGTTGTGATGTGCGAATGCGGAATGGAAACAGGAGCGCGAGCGCCTCGCTCGCCGTGGTCGGCGTCCCGCCGAACACATCTTTGCCCAAAGAAAGATGGAAACTGCGGCCCGAGCCGCCCCGGACGGCGACCGGGACGTTCGCGCTTCCCCATCGTTCCCCTGCTTCGCACCTTTACACCCGAGACCCAGCGAACCACTCTGTCAACCGAATAGATAAAAAATAAAAAATGCCAAAAACACCCAAATCCGTGCAATTCATCGCACCAACAAAGGCGAAATGTTGCACCGCCAGAGGGGGGGCGTTACAAGTAACACCCCTGTAACACCCCTGTAACACCCAATGTAACACCCTAAATACCTGATAACCAACAATGTAACACCTGTAACGCCCTTTCCCACATATACCCGGCCTCGACGGGTTTGGGCCGGCCGCTCTCATGTTTTCTAGTGGTTGGTGGGAATCACGCTCCAGACGTTCAGGCTGGAATGAGACCCGGTGTGGCGGACCGTTTGCGCCGGCAAAGGATGCGGCCAGATATTCCATTCCATGTTTTCATCCATTTGACTTAACAAAAATGTCTGTTGCACATTGGAACGGGCGGCGTTGAGCATCAGCGTGGCGAAAAAAGTGGCATTGTCCTGGGCGTTCAGGCGCGGCAAGGGCCGGCTGGCGCCGTGCAACGTTACCATCAAAGCCAATCCGCAGGCGGTCGCCGGAGCCAGCCAGTTCCACACTTCGGTGGCGCGCGGGCAGACGCGCGCGGGCGCAACCCTGGAGAAAAGCCTTCGGGTTATTTTAGCCGAGGGGCGACGCGGCATCCATGAGTGCAATTGTTTCTCGATCGAGTTCTGCATACGTTGTTCCTTTCAGACAGAGCCGCAGTTTGTTCAGGCCATAGCGGTAGCGCCCGGCCACCGTATTGGGCGAGACTTCAAACAAGCGGCCGATGGCTTCAAAGGTCATCTCATGCCATATCTTCAACACAATGACTTCGCGTTGTTCGCGCGGCAGATTAGCCAGGCACCGCATGGCCTCGGCTTCCGCTTCGGTCGAATTGGCCCGGCGTTCGAACCAGCGGACCGACTCCAATTCCCGGGCCAGCCTCCGCCAAAGTCCGCGATGATAATTGACGGCGCGGTTGCGAAAGGCGCGAAGGCAATAATGTTCCGGTTCCTCCGGCCGCCGCTCCAATTGCAACAGCGCCACAAAAGTTTCCTGCAAGACATCTTCCGCTTCATTGTGGCTCAATCCCAGGGCCCGCCCATAGAGAATCAGCCCCGCCGCTTTTTCTTCGTAAAGCGTCTGGCACCAACCGCCGTTTTGCTCTGGTTCGTTCACGCGTCTGACCTGGACCTGCTGGCTGCGTTTACTGTTTCCACTAACATGGACACCATTGCGCCGGGATTTGTATAATAATTTTCAGAAAATTAATTTTACGGCTTTAAAATCGGATGCGTCTGCCCTTAAAATGAGGGGATTCTTTTGAAAATGATTCGAAAATTTAGAAGTTTTTTCCGGATGGACTCACCGCCGGAGCGTCCGCCCAACCCGGACGTCATCGATGTTCATGCGCATCCCGTGCCCGTCATTTACCGGCGCCATGCCCGGGCCAGGAATTATGTTCTGCGGTTATATTCCAATCAGACAGTGGTCGTGACAGTCCCACGAGCCGGAACAATGGACTTTGCCCGAAATTTTGTGGCCAGCCGGAAGACCTGGCTGGAAAAGCAGTGGCGTCTCCTGGAATCCCGCCAGATCCCCCCGCATTTGCTGCGACCGGGCATGCAAATTCTTTTTCGCGGAGAACCGGTGGTTTTGCGGGTGGAAAAAACGGGGCTGGATTGGCAATTGCAGTTTGGCGCTGAGACCGCGCCGCTGGCGGAGTTGAACGGCAATCTTCGTCCCACACTGGAAACCCATTTGCAGAATTTGGCCAAAACCGAATTGGCCTCCCGCACCCGGCAATTGGCCGCGGACCATCATCTCGAAGTGAAGCGCGTTGCCGTGCGCAACCAAAAGACCCGCTGGGGATCTTGTTCGCTGCACGGAACCATTTCTCTAAATTGGCGGCTGATCCAACTGCCCGCTGCTGTGCGCGATTACATTATTATCCACGAACTGATGCACCTGCGTGAGTTAAACCATTCCCCCCGCTTTTGGGCTGAGGTCAAAAAAGCTTGTCCGGATTATCGCGCGGCGGAGGACTGGCTTAAGCAGAATTCCGGACAGGTCGGCTTTTGAACGGCCAGGGGGGCCGCGCGCTATGAGCTCCGAATCTTCCTCACCGGCGGAGTTTGCGGCGACGCGCTGGTCGCTGGTGCTCTCGGCCAGGGCCAATGATTCCCCCGGATCAAACGACGCGTTGGAAACGCTCTGCCGTAATTACTGGCATCCTCTTTACGCTTATATCCGCCGCCAGGGCCGCAGTCCGCACGACGCGCAGGATTTGACCCAGGCGTTTTTCGCCCGATTTCTGGAAAAGAATTATCTGGCCGCAGTCTCGCCGGCCAAGGGAAAATTTCGCTCCTTCCTCCTCGCCTCGCTCAAGCATTTCCTGGCGAATGAATGGGATAAAACGCGCGCCCAAAAACGGGAGGGCGGCAGGCAGATTGTCTCTTTGGACTATGACTCGGCCGAAGCGCGGTGCAACTTGGAATCAAATGAGACAGGACCCGAGGAAATATTTGACCGGCGCTGGGCCGTGACATTGCTGGAACGCACATTGGCCCGACTGCGCCAGGAATATATTGTGGACGGAAAAGAGAAGGTCTTTGAACAATTAAAGGAAACGCTGACTGCCGAGGGACAGTTGACTTCTTATGCAATGATCGCGCGCCAATTAGGCTCAAGTGAAGGCGCGGTTAAAGTCGCAGTCCATCGCTTGCGGCGGCGCTATCGCGAGTTGCTGCGTGCGGAAATAGCGGACACTGTTTCGGACCCTGCAGAAGTTGAAGAAGAGCTGCGCCATCTATTTGCCGCTCTGGGCGGTTGAAAGAAACTCTGTAACCTTGGCCCGAATATTCTTCTGTAAGGGGTGAAGGTTACTATTATGCACATAAATCCTATATTGGCGGTGTTCGGACTCGGCGGCGGCGAACTGATCATAATCCTCGCCGCGCTGCTTATCATGTTCGGGACGATTGCAGCCGTCGTCGTTTTCGTAATTTGGTTGGTGAACCGTTCCTCCAAGTCGCCCCATCCGCCTCCTCAATCGCCCAAGCGGTTATGTCCGCAATGCGGAACGGAGTTGCCCGTCAATTCGCCGGAAGGTCTCTGTCCGAGATGCCTGATGAAAACCGGATTTGAGAGTGCCGCCAGCGAACCGCGGCGGAATGCATCTGCTCCGTCGCTTGAAGAGATCGCCAAGGCGTTTCCGCAGCTTGAAATAATCAGCGTCATCGGACGGGGCGGCATGGGCACCGTTTACAAGGCGCGCCAGCCACAGCTTGATCGTATCGTGGCGCTGAAAGTTCTTTCGCCGGAATTAAGCAGCGACCCAGCGTTTGCCGAAAGATTTTCGAGAGAAGCAAAAGCGCTGGCGCGGCTCAATCATCCCAATATTGTCGCCGTTTATGACTTTGGAAAAATCGTGAATTTTTACTATTTCATCATGGAACTGGTGGACGGCTTGAGCCTCTGGCAAATGGAGCAGGCCAAAAAACCGCTGGCCCCGGAACAGGCCCTGGCCATTGTGCCCAGGATTTGCGAAGCCCTGCAATACGCGCACGAGCAGGGCATTGTCCATCGCGACATCAAGCCGGCCAATATTCTAATCGACAAACAAGGCCGGGTGAAAATAGCCGATTTTGGCCTGGCCAAATTGCTGGGCGATGAAACCAGGGGGATGGGTTTGACCCAGGCACAGGCCGTCATGGGCACGCCTCATTACATGGCGCCCGAACAATGGGAGAAGCCGTTGACGGTGGACCATCGCGCCGACATTTATTCGCTCGGCGTGGTTTTTTATGAAATGCTCACCGGCGAATTGCCTCTCGGCCGTTTTCAATCGCCCTCGCGCAAAGTGCAAATGGATGTCCGCCTGGACGAGGTTGTCCTGCGCGCCTTGGAAAAAGAACCGGAGCTTCGCTACCAGCAAGCCAGCCAGGTAAAGTGCGCGGTCGAAACCATTTCAGGCGCCAAATCGTAACGCCTCCTTACAGAATGGACCGGACTACCCCGCCTTCCACGCGCAAGGCCGCCCCATTGGTCGCAGAGGAGAGCGGACTGGCGACATACGTCACCATGGCGGCCACTTCATCCGGCGTGGCGAAGCGTTGCAAGAGCGAACTGGGACGGACGTTTTGGAAGAATTCCTTCTCAACCGTGGCCGGGGTTATTTTCCTTTCTTTGGCCATGTTGGAAATAAAAACTTCGACTCCTTCCGAGCGCGTCGGTCCGGCCAGGACCGAATTTACCGTCACTTCCGTGCCGACGGTGGTGGCAGCCAGGCCGCTGGCCAGCGCGATTTGCATCGTCTTTGTCACACCGTAATGGATCATTTCCACCGGAATATTCACCGCGGATTCGCTGGAAATGAAAATGATTCGGCCCCAATTTTTGGCTTTCATTCGCGGCAGGTAATGGCGCGACAAACGCACTCCGCTGAGAAAGTTCGTTTCGATAATGGCCAGCCAATCTGCGTCGCTGATCTTCTCAAAGGCCTGCGGCACATAGACGCCCAGATTGTTGACAAGAATATCCGCGTCGGGAAAGCGTTTGAACGCCTCGCTGACGCCCTCCACTCTGGCCAGATCAGCGACCAGCGGTTCCAGGAGCGCCGACGGTGTGCCCGCCCGAATGCAGGACATGGCTTCCTGCACACGCTTTTCCGAGCGGCCATTGATGATGACTCGCGCCCCTTCCCGGGCCAGCGCCTGGGCGATGGCGAATCCAATGCCTGCGGTTGAGCCGGACACGAAAGCGAGTTTGTTCTCGAGTTTTAAATTCATATTTTGCAACGTAGAACGATGTTGGCGGTCTGTCCAGACGCCAAGCTATACTGTTGCCCTGCCGCCCATGTATCGGCACACTTAACAGCCTGATGCGTGACACTATTCGAGCCTGGATCGAAGCCATGGAGGCTCCGTTCCTGGAGACCATTTTTGACAAGCGCCGCGGGGCGCGGGCGGATTTTGTCCGCGCCTTTTTGTTCGGGCTTTCCAAGATTTATCAGCTCTACCTGGTGATTCATCGCTTCGCCATTCGCGCCCGGCTCATCAGGGATTCCACTCTCGGCATCCAGGTCATCGCCATCGGCAATCTCACCCTTGGCGGCACCGGCAAAACTCCTGTCGTCGAAAAATTTGCGCGTGAATTGCAAAAGCAGGGCCGCACCGTGGCCATTCTCTCCCGCGGCTGGCGCTCCAAACCCCAGCCTTTCGGCCGAATGCTCATGAACAAGTTGCTTTTGCGCGAGGACAGCACTCCGCCCCGGCTGGTCTCGGATGGCAAGTCTCTCCTGCTCGATTCGGAGTCCGCGGGCGATGAGCCTTACATGCTCGCCTCCAATCTCACGGATGTCGTGGTGTTGGTCGATAAAAACCGGGTCAAGAGCGGACGCTACGCGATTGAAAATTTCGGGTGCGACACACTTTTGCTCGACGACGGGTTCCAGTACTGGAAACTGGCCGGCCGCCGCCAGGACGTCGTCCTGATCGATTGCCAGCAGCCTTTTGGCAACGAACATTTATTTCCTCGCGGTACTTTGCGCGAGCCTCCTTCCCATCTCGCCCGCGCCAGCGTCGTTTTCATCACCAAGAGCGACGGCCAGACCGCCGAACTGCGGCAACGCATCGCCCACTACAACCCCAACGTCGGGATCATCGAGTGCATCCATGCCCCGCTCTATTTCGAAGACGTATTTACGGGCGAACGCAAAGGACTGGATTTTCTGCAAGGCAAACGCGCCGCGGCTCTCAGCGCCATTGCCCAGCCGGAGAGCTTCGAACAAAGTCTGGTCAAATTGTGCCGCGAATTGGTTTATTCAAAACGCTTCGCCGACCACCATCGCTTTTCCCAGCAGGAAATTCTCAACGCCATCAATCGCAGCAAAAAGCGCCAGGCCCATGTCATCGTCACCACCCAGAAGGATGCCGTCCGCTTCCCCAAATTGGACCGGCGCGACCTGCCCATTTATTTCATGCGCGTGGAAATAAAAATCTTGAGCGGCGCGGAAGACTTTGACGATTGCGTGCGTAAGATTTGTCTTCGCTGAATATGGCCGGCTCGCCCGAAAAAATCCTGGTGCGCGGCCTCAACTGGCTGGGCGACGCCGTCATGAGTACGCCGGCCTTGCTGCGCTTGCGCGAAGCGCGCCCCACGGCCGAGATCACTTTGCTCTCGACCGAAAAGCTGGCGGGATTGTGGGAAGGGCAACCCTTTTTGGACAGGGTGTTGGTACTTTTCCGATCGGAAAGCATTGGGCAAGTCAGCCGCCGGTTGCGCCGGGAAAAGTTTTCCGAAGCCGTCGCGTTTCCCAATTCCTTTCGGTCCGCTCTCGAACTCTGGCTGGCCCGGATTCCCCGGCGGGTGGGTTTGGCGCGGAGCGGGCGTGGCTTTTTGTTGACGCGGGCGCTGCCGCCGCGGCGGGAGGCGGCGGTCATGCGGCGTCGTTCGGCCCGCGAGATTGGACGCTTGCTCGCCCGGGGCGGGCCGCCGCAAGTCTTTCCCGCCGGAGCGCATCACATCCACGATTACTTATATTTGACTCATGAGTTGGGCGGGGCGCTTGAACCTTTGCCGCCGCAAATTTTCCTGAGCGACAAGAAAGCGGCGCAACTTTGTCAACAATTGAGTTTGGAAAGCGCGCCGCCGGGGCGGCCGTGGTTCGGGCTGAACCCGGGGGCGGAATATGGGCCGGCCAAGCGCTGGCCGGCGGAGCGGTTCATAGAAGCCGCGGCGATTTTGCAAAAGGAAACTCATTGCCGCTGGCTGATTTTTGGCGGGGCGGGAGATGCGGCCCTGGCGGAGAAAATCGCCTCCGGCCTGCGGGCAAATGAGGGCGCGCCGGATGGAGTTATAAATCTGGCCGGCAAAACCACTCTGCCGCAACTTGCCGCAGCGCTGAAGATGTGCCGTCTGCTGCTGACCAATGACACCGGCCCGATGCATCTGGCTGCGGCAGTGGGCACGCCTCTCATTGTTCCGTTTGGCAGCACTTCCCCCGAATTGACCGGGCCGATTTTTTCCACTCAGGCGCAGATTCTCCGGAACCCCGTGCCGTGCGCCCCCTGTTTTCGCCGTGAATGCCCGATTGATTTGCGTTGTCTCAACGGTATCGAGACAGCGAAAGCAGTCGAAGCTGCGCGGCGTATTTTAGGGCAGTTTAAATAAGACTTTGGCCGCAGGTGTCTCCGTGCGGCTGAAAACCGGCCCCTCCAAGGCATTTTATTTATATCCCCACGAAAAAACGCCGTTTTATCGGGGCGAAATGTCTTGCAAATCCGGGCGGCGGGAGGACAGTTACGAAAATTGCCAAAGGCCATGAACAAAAGATCAAGAGGAATCTCATCGTTCATTAAAACAGGAGCGGCCAAACGATTCTGGGCTTTAATATTCCTGACTCTTGCTGTCCGATTGACAGCAGATCCTCTCAGTAATTGGTCCTGGCGTTTTCCCAGTCCGCAAGGGAATATTTTATTGGGCGTCACTTACGGCGGAGGACAATTTGTTGCGGTCGGAGACAACGGCACGATCGTTAGCTCGAGCGACGGTTACCATTGGACGAATCAGACTTCCGGCATTTCTACTCCGCTACGGGCCATCGCCTACGCTCTGGGTGAATTTGCCGCTGTGGGGGACGGGGGAGTAATTCTGGTATCTCCCAACGCAGTAAATTGGCAGCAAATCCCGCCGGTCACGACCAATACGCTTCGAGCCGTTGCCGGGGCAAATACCCAGATTGGACTTGGATTACCGCAATTCCTCGCTGTGGGAGATTCCGGCGCCGCCGTTGCCGGTAATTACAACACGAGCTGGTTTCTAACAGCTTCCGGAACTTCCAATGCTCTTTACGGAGTTACTTGGGAGCAAGATTGGTACTATACCGTCGTCGGCGCAAACGGAACAGTAATCGAAATGGAAGGTGCTGGTACGCATTTGGTCCCACAAAGCCGCGTCGGCACATCAAATATACTTTACGCGGTCGCCACTGATGGCAACGGACAGTACGTGGCTGGGGGATTATTGTATGCAAATTCAATAGATTCCATGAACATAGGTCCTGATGAGATTCTCTATTCTGAGCCGCCCCATTTTGATAGGATCTGGGCGAACGAAGAGTGGGCTAATGGGGTCGGTTCATTGCCTCCATTTCAAACCCTTTGGTATCTCAGCGAGTTCTTTATAATGACGGGTTTCGCGTGGGGGCCAAATGGTTTCGTAGGCGTCGGCTACACGGGCGAAGGGTTGGAATATCATCCAGCCGTTGTGATGACCTCAACAAACGGGTCGAATTGGATCGAGCTACCTTCAACCACCTGCGAAGATGGGCTTAATGCCGTCACTTATGGCAACGGGTTGTATGTTGCCGTGGGCGATTTCGGATCAATCGTCATTTCTACCGACACAACCCATTGGACAGCCGTGACTCCCGACCGACGGGGCTTTATTGTCGCGATGGCGTGCAATACGAATCTCTGCATCGCTTCAGCCGAATCCGTTTGGTACTCGTGGGGTTTTCCGGATTTTAGCACGATTGTTTCAACAAATGGTTTGCATGGAACCGTGTCGGGCTATGGTCCAATATTTTACAGCGACAACTTTCCCGGGTTCGCAAGTATCACAAGCCTCGCTTGCAGCAGCACCAACTTTGTTGGGGTGTGCAGCGCGGGCGTGGTCACGACCAGCGATGGCATTAATTGGATTACGAATGCAATTTCAAGCAATTCGCTAAGCGGCGTTAATTATGCCAACGGCCAGTATTTTGCGGTCGGAAATAACGGCAGCATTTATTCATCGGCCGATGGCCAGAACTGGTCCGACTGCTCCATCAACTCATCGGGCACCCTCTATGCCACAGCGTTCGGCAATGGCACGTATCTGACCGCTGGCACGGTGGTGGCAAGTTCACTGGACGGCCTGACATGGGCCCTGGCTTCCACGAATCCGCCTGCCGTTGTCAGTAAGTTGGTGTTTGGCGACGGCTTATTCGTCGGCGCATCCTATTCCGGAAAGATTCTTTGTTCATCGAATGGAATCACATGGCAAATTCAGTTCACAGAACCGTCAGGCGAGGCTTTTTCCGGAATTGCCTTTAGTGGCGGGACGTTTCTGGCGATTTCGGGAATGTCCGGCACGACATTTGAGTCCGGCGACGGACTGCATTGGCAGGCCACCGGTTCCACTCTTCCTCAGACAGCGCTCGCATACGATGGACCTGATGGGGGCTATCCAAGCACACTGGGCTTGTTTGAGTATTACCAAACGGCTCTGCCGGGGTGTTATTCGACCGTCGCTGCCTACAAAGGAACTTTTCTAATCGGAGGGCCCGAGGGAATGATGCTTCAATCCGGCCAACTCCCGCCCGCCGTAATCTCTTCCCAGGCCGCCTCGAACCAGTTTTTCTTTAGCTACTACGCGCAATCAGATCTGCCGTATCGTATCCAAAAGTCCACTAATCTCACCGAATGGACGACCGCTTACAGCGCCATGGGCAGCGGACAGCCGAGCACCTATAGCGAACCTTTAGCCACTAGCGGCAATGAATATTTTCGGGTCGTTTCTCCCTGAATCGGAGGATTTGACCTTTTTGCTCTTGTCCTCAATTCTTGGACGAGGAAATCGAGAAGGTCAAAAGCCCTCGCGTTGGGGGAGTTTGTAACACGCCGCCTCCTGGTCGTTGCGGACGAGCAGGTATGGGCCGGCCAGCGCGGGCGTGTTCCAGGCTTTGGCATGGAGCGCCGGGATGCTGGCGAGTTCGTGAAACCCGGATGGATTGGCCTGGACGAGGGCAATCGGGCCGGGCTCGGTTTGAATCAGGAGGAGATCGCCGACCAGCAGAATCTGGCCTTTGCCATAGCGGCCGTCCTTCCATTTGCGTTCGCCGGTGGCGAGGTCAAGACAGACGAGGATGCCGTCGTCGAGTCCGTAGGCGCAGCCGTTGCGCGTCACAATATTGTTGTAGGCGGCTTTGAGATTGTGGTTTTTCCAAATTTCGTTGACAACGAATTTGCCGTCGGACCCGCGAGTCACGCGCAAAAGCGTGGTGGGATTTTGGAAGCTGGCCGAGAGCAGAATGCGATTATTATCCAGCACGACCGGTTGCGCGCATTTGGGCCATTTATCGTTTCCCCAGGCGTATTGCCAGAGCGGGTGACCGTCCTTGGGGTCGTAACCGCAAACGTTGGCGGAGTTGACCGAGAGAATCTGGCGCTTGCCACCGAGCGTTGCGACCATGGGCGAGGTGAAGCTGGCCTGGTCGCCGCCGGTCTGCCAGGCGGACGCGCCGTCGGCGCTGCGATAGGCCAGCAGCGTGCCTTTGCCCGCCATGCCGCCGGTGACGACAACCAAATCATCCAGGCGCAGAGGCGAGGAGCATTTGCCGAATGGGGTGTTGGGAATGGAATTCTCCTTCAGGATGTCATGCGTCCAAATGAGCTTGCCCGTGTCGAGGGAAAGGCAATCGAGAATGCCGGTGGCGCCAAGAGCGTACACCCGCGCGTCTGCGATGGTGGGTGTGGCGCGCGGGCCGTCGCCACCCATGGGCTCGGAAAAACGGACGCAGTTAGTGTGCGCCCAAAGCAGCGCACCGCTGTCGAACGCATAGCAGACCACCAACTCATTTTCACCACGCTGTTCCTGCGTCACGGCGCATCCGCCGGAGACAGCAAATCCGGACCAGCCCAACCCGACCGCGTGACGCCAGAGCTGGCGGGGCGGATGCCCGCTCCAATCGCTCTCCAAACGCACACCCGTCACGCAGCCTGAGCGAGCGGGGCCAAGGTAACCGGGATAATCCATCTCGCCTTCCAGCGCCGAGGCTGGCTTGGCGGGGGAGATCAGCGCGCTGGCCGGCACCTCGCCCGTTTTTCGAGGTGTCCAGCTCCAAACGAGGATGGGCTGCCCCGTGCCCAGCGACCCGTCGATGCGCACGAGCTTCACCAAAACGAAGGCTCCCAAAGCAACCAGCGCCACGCCAACGAGCCGCATGCGCCAGCGCAATCGCGTCAAGAACAGCCACCAGATCAGCAGGAACGGAACCGTCGCCAACGCCGAAAGCAGCGACCAGAAGCGTTTGGGCAGGACGTCCAACTCTGGCATCGTTTGCAACCGGATGATGTTCGCCGCCGCCGCGGCGATGATGAAAGCTGGAATCCACCACCTCATTCCGCGCTTGGAGGGAGGATCGGTTCTGTCGGAGTTTTGGTCATTGGCCGCATCCATAATGCAAGGTGAACTTTGACACAGTTCGAAGCGAACCTCAAGGGGCAGGCTGCAAAGTCGCCTCTTGCCAGTCCAAGGCATACGCGGCCCGAATTATCGACAAGTTGCAGACCGCCTAAAGGCGGGACTCCAAACAAGAGCCGCGTTATCACCGTAGCAGCGCGATGATTCGGGGGCGCAAATCAGCAACTCAGTCGCCTCGCCGAGGCAAATTTGGCCGGCTCGGCGAGCCGGCCCTACCTCCGAAGGAGCTTGCTCCGTCAAAAGCTGAATTGCGCACTGATTCGGAAAAGTAAAACGAATAAGGTTGACCTGAAGCGCTTGAGTTGTTATGAGTACGCAACACCTTTTACTGGTCAATAATGCTTTTTTTCCGCATGGGAAACATCATTAACCAAGGGAACCACACCCTTCCAAAGCGGAACGGCGCCTTTACGTTGATTGAACTGCTGGCGGTCATTGCCATCATCGCAATCCTGGCGGCATTGCTGCTGCCATCGTTAAGGGGCGTCAAGGTGGAAAGCCTCGGTATCCAGTGCATGAGCAACCAGAGGCAGATGGGCCTTGGCTGGCGGCTGTACGCGGACGATAACAGGGAGTTGATTGTCCTGGCCAGCCAGTCCGCCACACCCAATGACCCGTTGAACCAGTACGCGTGGTGCCAACAAGAAGAGGATTTTACGGACGATCCAAAGAATTATGACCCTTCGGTGGACATCACGGTGGGGCCGCTCTATCCTTACATTAATTCCTACATGGTTTACCGCTGCCCCTCGGATACCTCCACGATCGCTCACGCGAGCCACGGCAGAATCACGAGGATGCCGCGGGTTCGCACGGTTTCGATGAACTTTTATCTGGGCGGGTTCGGCGGCGAAAACCTGGCCAGTGGCGGCGGCCCGGCCTGGGGCAACCTCTACCCGGTTTACATGAAAACAACTGACTTGATTACCGGCAAGTCGCCCGGACCAAGCGATACCTGGGTGTTCGTGGACGAGCGCCAGGACTGCATCAATTGGGGAAATTATGCCGCGGACATGATGGGAGACAATCCCAACGATCCCGCTCTTTATGAATTTAACGAGGACATGCCGGGCATGTATCATAATCTTTCCGCGGGTTACGCGTTCGCCGACGGCCACGCCTCAATCCAGCATTGGCTGGATTCCAGAACCACTCCGCCGCTGGACCCGAGCACAGCGACCGACGGAGGTCCGGCCGTGCCGGTGCTGGTCGTGCCGGGTGACGTGGATGTGCGCTGGATTCAGATCCATTCCGTTAAAGCGCTTCCGTAACGGCCGCGCTTGAAATATTGCCCTGAGCAGGTATCATTTTCTCATGGACATGACAACTTATCCGCTGGGATTGCCCGACGATCTCATGGAGGAGGTTAAGCGCACGGCGGCGGATACTCATCTTTCAATGGCGGACGCCATGCGTCAGGCTATTAAGTTCGGTCTGCCTCAGGTTCGAGAGGGAGCGTCCAGGGAATCCGATCTCGCGGAGGCGGCGGCGGAAACTTGGGATAAGCTCGGACCGGCTCCAACGGTCCTTTATGACAAACTTTAACCGAGGCGACGTGGTCTTGGTGGATTTGGGCTATGTGGCCAAGGTGCGACCTTGTGTCGTCATTTCCATTCCCCACGCGGACAGTCAACGCAACATGTCGGTGGTTGCGCCCTTAACTACGGAGATCCGAGGCGGCGAATGTGAAGTTCCTTTTCCAAAACCGAGATGGCTGGCAGAAGAATCCGTGGTCAACCTCATTGGGCTTGTCGGAGTGGACAACGCGAAGATCCAAAGGACGATTGGTCCCTTGGCTGCGGGCAGTCTGGATGCCATTGATGAGGCACTGGTCCGACTATTTGGATTATGAAGCAGGAAATGTAATTGCCGGGTTGAGCGGGCGCAGTTACAATAAACGGCATGAGCGATCCAATTATTTTCCAAAAGGGGCCGATGGTTCAGCCGGCGGAAGCCGGAACGTATTGGTGGTGCGCTTGCGGGCGCTCGGCCTCACAGCCGTTTTGCGACGGCTCGCACAAGGGAACTGAATTTACGCCGTTCAAGACACAGATAGACGCCAAGAAAACGGTGGCATGGTGCGGCTGCAAACACTCCAAGAACAAACCGTTCTGCGATGGCAGTCACAGCCGGCTTTAGAGCGGTTTAAATAAATGTGCAGCCACAGATTCTCGTCGGCGAGACGCCAACGAGTGCGACCGAGACGGTCGCGCTCCCCAAAGACAAGACCACATGCGGCCACAGTTTTAATTAAACCGCTTTAGTCGGGCGTCTGGAGGGTAGCCGCCTCTCGACTCCATGCGCGTAGCATGGATTCAACTTCCTGCAGCGTTCCGATTGGGACGAGCAGACGATACGAATAGTCTCCGGCGCGAATCGGCGTGGAGTCATGCACACGGTAAACGCAGTTCCACTTCACCACCTGTTCAACTTTGAATTTCCACCGGCCATAACGCAGGCCGCCGGTAGTCATTTGATCCTGCGGCGGCGCAAAGATCCCCATGGCGTGCCGGCCATCGGCGGTGGCAAGCACGACGGGATTTTTGATTTCGCCCGGTCCATCGTCCAGCGGTTCGAGCTTTCCTGTCTTGGAATCGAACTGCCAGAACTTCTGGAATTCCGGCGGCATGTAACCGGTCAGGACCTCGAATTGCGCCGAAAGGTGGCGCGCGTTCTTCGGCAAGCTGAACGTCACGCGGTAATCCAGCGCCTGCGGCCAGCGCCCGAAACCGATGCGCACGTCCTTGGTCAGGATGTAGTTTGACAGCGTGTTCGTGTTGCGCGCCAATTGTCCATCCGACCGCTCGCCCGGCGCGAGCCAGAAGGCCATCTGCGTCCCGGTGCGCAAATGACTGCCCGCCGCGGCCATTGTCAATAAGCGGCTGGTCGAGGCCGGCCCCCCGCCGTCTTTGCGCGAACCCGCTTCGGTGGGGTTAAAAGTTTCCGAATTGGCGGTCGGGGAAAGGTCGAACGAACACGCCGATTGCAACTCCCGTCCGTGATCGGCGCGGTTGATGAACTCCGCGCCGTCCCAGGTGAGCGATTGAATCGCGCCCGCCATCCGCGCGGTGGTTGTGATGACGATCTCCGATTTGCCGGCGCGGGCACGGATTTGCGAATCACCGTCCGGGCCTGCGATTGCGACGGCGCGGGATGCAACCAGGATGGCCAGGACAAATCGGGACATTCCCGTCATGCCGTCAATGGCGAAAAGGCGGGGTTTATGGGCGGGGCTTTTGCGTAAATACATTTGACACATCCAGGACGTTCATTGAGACTAGGTCCATGCTCTCTTGGGGCGAGCGCTGCCGCGCTTTTTGCAGTTGCGAATTCACCTTCTCCACAGTGGCGGCGGCGTAGTATTTGATCACGCCCACGCTAATTTCGGCTTTGAAAATGACAATGAGAAGGACGTCGTCGTCGACATTGCAAAAGAGCAGGCTGTGATGTTCGCCCTGCTGGTAGATGCTGGAGAAGGTGGTTTCGCCGAGGCGCTCGGCAATGGCCTGGGTGGCGCAAAATGAACCGGCGGCCAGCGCGGCGATGGTGGTGGTGTCAAAATTGTTCAGCGCGCCGCGTTGACTGATGAGCGGGCCGCCCTTGTCGATGATCAGCGCGGTCGCCGCTTCGCTCCGGCGCAACAAATCGTCCAAAGCGGCGTCGAACCATTGCACATCTTCTTCAACAAGCGAAGGAAGGCCGGGCATATCACGCGGTTTTGCGCCCGCCCTGGTTGATGAATTTATTGAGCAACAGGCGCGTAATCATGTTGAGGGTTTCAAACACGCCCTCACATCGGGAGGCGACAGAGGTGAAGGAGGGGACTTGCACCTCGCGATTGTTAAGCAGGAATTCCATGTACTCGACGGGCGCGGCGTCGGGAAGGTCGCGCTTGTTGAATTGCAGGACGTAGGGAATTTCAGCGAACTCGAGCTTCAGGGCCTTGAGGTTTTCTTCCAGATTTTGAAAGCTGGCCACGTTCTCGGCCATTTTTTCGTACTGCGAGTCGGCGACGAAAACAATGCCGTCGACGCCGCGCAGGACGAGCTGGCGGGTGGTGTTGTAAATGACCTGGCCGGGAACGGTGTAAAGTTGAAATTTGGTTTTGAATCCCTTGATGGCCATGGCTTCGATGGGCAGAAAATCAAAGAACAAGGTGCGGTCGGAACTGGTGGCGAGAGAGACCAGCTTGCCCTTTTCCTGGACGTTCTGGACGTGGGTGTGGACCTGCTCCAGGTTGGTCGTTTTGCCGCCCTTGCCCGGGCCGTAATAGACAATTTTGACCTGAAGCTCCTTGGTTGCTTGATTGATAATCGCCATAAATTTATTAGTTGCGTTTAGCCAGTTCGGCGGCCACCCGTTGCAAAAGGGCCTCGGGCAAGGGCGTGCCAAATTTGCCGAGCACGGCCAGGTAGAGCGCGCCGGTTTTAAAAATCATGCACGGAGTCTGGCCTGACAGAAGGGTCAGCGCAGTGAGCGGCCCCAGTTGAATCTCGCCGGAATAATGGGCCAGGCGGCCAAAAATTTGCGGCAGGAACGCCGCCATCGTTTCGGATTTTAGCGGCGGAGGCAAGTCACCGGCCACGAGCAAGCCATCGCTCATGGCCAAAATGCTGGCAGCCACCCCAGGCAGAGCGTTGATCTTTTGCGTGATCTCTTGCGGCGACCATTCTTTTTTGGCCGGCTGGCCGAAAATTTCGCCCAGCACATTGGCCGGGAGCGGCGCGGGCGCAAAAACAGGGGACACAGTTTCAGGCACCGGCGCGGGAGCGACGGGCGGTGAAGCGGGTTTGACTGCCTCGGCAAATATATTGGGGATGTTATCAGCGATGGTAATTTTTTTCTGAATGACAGGCGTCCGCTGTCGCGACATGAAAAGCGGCGCGACGACCTTCAAGGGAAGCTCCACCAATGTTTCCGGCTGGAGCGAAGAAAGCGAGTGCGCGGGAACGTCGGTCCATTGCATTAATTCGCCCCAGATAAAAACAACGCGCCCGGTTTTCAGGGCGGAATCCAGGCGATTCATGGGCAGGCGAACGGAGGCATTGTTCCAATTGAATTGCGTGATTTCCTTGCGGACCGGTTCAGCCCAAAATTCGTAAAGGGCGGAAAGCGGCACCGTGAGGGCGTCTCCGCCGGGCGCTTGCGGCGCGGCCACTGGAACGGAGCAGGCCGGCTTGGGCACAACGGGCGTTGGCGGGGTGAATGGGACAGCGGGAGCGGGCTTGGGTGCGGCAACCGGCGTTTTGTCCTGCGTCCCGAAAGGCCCGGAAATTTCCGCCGGGACTTCGACCCTGGTTTGCCCTGTGCGCCGCACCAGCAACGCGGGGTTGACCGCCGCCAATATCTTTGCCAGGGGCAGTTCGACTAAGGTCCCATCGAAATCCGCATTGTTGACAAATGTTCCCGGCGGGGCGGATTGACGGATTTGGCCGAAAGGAATTCGCACCGCGCCCGAGGATAATTGTCCCAAAGCCGTCTTGACAGGAAGCGAGAAAATGCCTGTTGCCGGACCGCAGGCGAGCGAGGCCAACGCACCGGGCAATCGCGCCACGATGTCGCGTAAGGGGACGGGGATGGAGTCGCCTTCCGGCTGGCGCTGAGGCGGAGGAGGCGCTATCGGCGGGGGAGCGGCCGGCTGGGACAGTTCGGGCGCGGGGCGCGCCGGAACAGGAGGCGGCGGCGAAAAGATCCGTTTAAGGAAATTGAACATAAAATGTCCGATTCAATACTGCCAAACACCGCGAGTATTCGTCGATGTAATTTCAGCAGTGCCGCAGATCAGGCGGCCTGGCGGACTTTTTCCTTTTTTTCTTCCAGTTCAGACTTGAAAGTTTTGCGTTCGGACATCAGTTGCTTTTCCAATTGGGCCACGGCCTCAAAGTCGCCCTTGGCCTCGGCCTCGGCGCGTTTTTCGTTCAGGAAAATCTCGCGCTGGGCAATTTTCGCGGCGTACTGGGAATCCAATTCGGCCAGTTGTTTTTTTTGGTCGGCGGTGAGTTTGGTGGTCGGAGCGCTTTTGTTTAATCGTTCCATGGCCAATTCGTAGGATGACTTCATAATGTGAGGGGATTATTGCGTTTTCTTTTTCCAGGGCATGTCCGGAAATTTGACAGGGGCCGCAAGCGGCGGTTTGGGCGCGGCGATCTCCAGCTCCGGCTTGGCAGCGGGGGTTGCGCCGGGCGGGGCCATATTGCCGCGCCAGGAGGCGATGCGCGACTGCAACCCGTGGTGCTCGGCCGTTTTCTTATCGCCCGCCTTCATATAAGCGCGGGAAAGATTGGTATGGACCAATTGATCGTGCGGTTTGAGTTTCTCGGCCTTGTGGCCTTCGGCGATGGCGGCGGCATAATCGCCTTTGGCGTAATAGGCGCCGCCCAGAGCAAGCTGGGCATCGAAATGGGCGGGGTCTTGCGCGAGGATGGCAGTGAGCCGGACAATGGCGCCATCCACGTCGCCCGTGCTAAACTCGAACATCGCGTCATCGAATTGCTCCTGCAAGGTCGGCATGCCTTTACTTTACGATAAATCGCAGGCCCTGTCGAAAACTTTGAAGAGCAAGCGTCGGCGTTGAGCGCTGATCTCGGGCCGGAGGATCGACGCACTCAATTACCGAAGAGTGCGCGCTACGGTTTTCCCGGCAAAAACGCCTGATGCACCAGGCGCATGGCTTCTTCCCCGCGGGTTAGATCGACAATGACGGAGATTTTAATTTCGCTGGTCGAGATCATGTCGATGTTAACGCCGGCCCCGGCCAGTGTCTTGAACATCCTGGCCGCCACTCCGGGATGACTGCGCATGCCGACTCCCACAATGGACAGCTTGGCAATTTTTTCGTCGGCGATGACGTCGCGGAAACAAATCTTTTCCTTCAAACTGTCAATTACTTTTTTTGCCTTGAGCAAATCCGGCTTGTCCACGGTGAAGGAAAGGTCCGTGGCGGGCGAGGCGCTGCTGTGGCCGATGTTTTGCACAATCATGTCCACATTAATGTTGGCGCTGGCGATGGCCTCGAAGACGTGGGCGGCCACGCCGGGCCGGTCGGGCACGGCGACCAGCGTGATCTTGGCCTGATTTTTGTCGAGCGAAACGCCGCGAATGACGACGTCTTCCATACTGCGAGTTTCTTCTTTCACAATCGTTCCTGGGTTGTCGTTGAGACTGGAGCGAACTTCAAAAATGACATTGAACTTTTTGGCAAATTCCACGGAGCGGGATTGCATGACTTTGGCGCCCAAACCGGCCAGTTCCAACATTTCGTCGTAGGAAATTTCCTCCAACTTGCGCGCTTCGGGAACCACGCGCGGATCGGCTGTATATACCCCGTCGACGTCCGTATAAATCTGACAAAGATCCGCTTTGAGCGCCGCGGCCAGGGCGATGGCCGTCAAATCCGAACCGCCGCGGCCCAAGGTCGTAATCTGCCCTTCCATGGTCTGACCCTGGAATCCGGCCACGATGACAACCTTGCCTTCGCCCAGCAGGGTGTGAACTTGCTTGGGGGTGATATTTTTGATCCTGGCCTTGGTGTGGACGCCATCAGTGACGATGCCGGCCTGCGGACCGGTCATCGAGACGGCGGGCACATTCATGGCGTGCAGCGCCATGGCGGTCAACGCAATGGTGGTTTGTTCCCCGGTGGCCAGAAGCATGTCCATTTCCCGCTCGCTGGGGAGGGCCATGAGTTGTTTGGCCAGCTTGATTAAATTGTCCGTCACGCCGCTCATGGCCGAGACGACCACAACCACATGGTCGCCCTTGGCGTGGTGCTTGGCCACCCGCAGGGCGACATTCTTGATGCGCTCGGGGTTTGCCACCGAGGTTCCGCCAAATTTTTGAACAATGAGAGCCATTGATTACTTGGCTGGTAGTTGCGCCAGCCAAGGGAACAGAATAACGACCGCGCCGATGGATTGCAATGATGAGACGCAGCTTGGGAACTTTAAAATTATCGTTGAAATATCGGCGCTGTACCGATTTCGAACCATAGGTTCGACGCAACACCGTCAATAAACCATAATCATGGCAATGGCATCTTCCACGGCACGGACCGGTTTGGCCGGCGGGGCGGGTGTTTTGGCCAGCGTAAGCACTGGATCGAGGCCTTTCACGTTCATCACGAGATGCAAGGCGTGCTTGGCTTTGACGGCATAATTGACGTTCTGCGGGACGGCGCCGGACTCGCGCAAAGCGGCCATATCATTCAGGCGCGCCACGACGATTCCGACCACTTCCCCTTGGGCGTCGCAAAGCGGTCCGCCAGAATTGCCGGGTTGAACCGGCACACTGATTTGATACTCGGAAGGGTCATCCCGGATGCCGGTAAGGCTGCTGATCTTGCCATCGGTGTACTTCGGCTCGAGGCCTTGCATGTCGATGTTGGGAAAGCCGATGGTAAAAACCTCGTCGCCCAAATCGGCCGATTCCTTCCGGGAAAAGGCGAGCGGCGCGAAGCCCATGCCGGAGACCTTCAGCAAGGCCAGATCGTTGGTCGCATCCACCCCGACCACCCTGGCCTTCAAGAGCCGAGTTTTATACTTGACTTCCACCTTGCTGGCATCCTTGACCACATGAAAATTGGAGAGTAAGTAACCATCGCTGGAGATAAAAAAACCGGAGCCGATTCCGCGCAAGCCTCCGCCACCGGGCAAGACCACAGCGGGACGTTCCTGTTCTTTGGGCCGGTCCCCCAAGGGCAGGCGGGCGGATGCCAAACCGCCGTGGATAATGCCCTCAGGAATCTCACTTCTTGGGCAGACTCGCCCCACGTCGTAGGCGTGAATGGTTCGTTCGTAGCCGAATTTGTTGGCGTAAGTGAAATTTCCGACCAATTTCGCCTTGAAAGCCGCCTTGTCGTTGTCGGCATAGATTTTTGGCAAATTGCGCACAAAAACCGCGGTCGGAGTCGCTTCATTGGCATCCGGCTCGACCAGGGCGCCGTCCTCGACCACTTGCAAAATCTTGGCGTTGGAAAACTGTCGCCAGCCGGTTTGGGGTTTGCGCAGATCGTAAACGACGCCATCCACCTCCCTGAAAAAACCAGTTCGAATCGCCTGAATAAGGGCTTGTTCAGCCTGTTTTTCCCCCACCGCCTTTGACGCAGCCAAGGCCTCCGGTGTGATGCCCCAGGACGCTAGAAAGTCAGATGGAAGTTTGTCCGCCGCGACCGAAGTCCCGCCGCTGGCGAAAAGAATGACGATGCGCCCGCCGTTGGCGATCTGGACATCCTGGATCTCGATGTAGGGCTTGCCGTCAATAGAAACTGTCCTCATTTTTTCCGCAGCCAGTGCTGGCCACGCTAAAAGGAAAATGAATATTCCGGCAAGAACCTTCATCATGCACTGTTCCACATGAGCGGACTTGTTTCAAGGGTCGGGCGTAAGCGCCGATGCACTGACCCCGCCGAACCCGAGTCCCTTTGCAACGGCGACAGGGATTCAGGAAACCCAGGAAAATATATGTCCTGTTTTGACATTGTGCGGACATATTAAGTAGAGAGATGGTATGTACGGACTTTAACCCTCACAAAAAGGCACCAACAAGTTATGGCATGGTCAAAAGCGAAAACAGCCGCGGTCGTCGGCGCGGGAATTTTACTCGTGGCTGTGGCTGCGATTATAGTCTCGGCATTCCAGGCAAAGGCCGAACGCGAAAAAGACTTCATCGTCTATGAGGTCCAGCACCGGTCGTTGCTGCAAAAGTTGTTCCGGCAACGAGTCAACGAGAGCGAATTAAGGCGCCAGATGGTCGGCGTTTGGGAGATGGCGGCCGTCAAATCCTGGGGCGCGACCGACATCACCTATATTCCAAAAGGCAACCGGCGTTATAAAATCTTTACTGCAACAAATTGGTCGCTCGTCCAGTACGACTCCGAGTCCAACTCCGTATTATTAGCCGGCGGGCCTTACACGCTGCACAGCAATCTTTATACGGAAACCATCGAAATCGCGAACGATGGCATGGCCAAATATCGTGGGGCGCGCCCGCGATTCAAGATCCGTGTCGAGGGAGACAAATATTTCCAGATCGGATACAATAATAAACCGCCCATTGAAGAGATGTGGCAGCGCGTCTGGCAATGACTCAGCGCTTCTGCCACCAAAGCATCAGTTCCAGGCCGGTTCGGTTGGGATACGAGCGGGGCACCCATTCTTTCCGCAGCGCAAAATCCGGGGAAAACCAGTTCAATACTTCTTGGCGCGTTGTGCCGAAGGGCGGTCCGTCCTTATCGGGAATCAAATAATTGACAGCAAGATAGTGGCCGCCGGGTTTGAGCCAGCGCACGGCAGCGCGCACGTAGTCCGGCCGGCGTTGCGGGTCAATGGCGCAAAAAAGCGTGTGTTCGAAAAGCCAGTCATACTGCCGCGGCGGGGTGTCGGTCAAAAAATCGCCCAGAATGAATTCCGCCGTCAGCCCGGCGCCGGCAGTTTTCTCGCGCGAAAGCTCAATGGCACTGCGAGCAATGTCGTAGCCCGTCACGGTAAAGCCGGCTGCCGCCCAGGCCCGGGCATCATGGCCGGTTCCGCAGCCCGGCACGAGGACTGTTCCGCGCGGGAGTTGCGGATGGGTCGCCAAAAAATCAACCAGCCCGGGAGAGGGTTCGCCTTTTTCCCACGGCATGTCGTGCGATTGATAACGGGCTTCCCAATCGGTTTCCATACGCATTCCATTATCCGGCTAATTGGCCGTCGGCCAACTCCAAAACGCGCGGGGCGCGAGCGGCGATTTTGGCGTCGTGCGTCGCGATCAGAAGGGTCGCCTGCCGCTCGGCCAGCAGGTCATGAAGGAGCTGGATGATTTCCTGGCCAGTGTGGGAATCGAGGTTGCCGGTCGGTTCGTCGGCCAGGATCAAATCCGGCTCATTAACCAGGGAGCGGGCGATGGCCACCCGCTGCTGCTCGCCGCCGGATAATTCATAAGGCCGATGACTGGCGCGCCGGGACAGTCCCACGCGCTCCAAAAGCTCGCGCGCGCGCTCCTCCACAGCGAACGGAGACTTGCGCGCCATGCGGGCGGGCAGCATGACATTTTCAATGGCGCTCAATTCGGGAAGAAGATGGTAGGCTTGAAAAATAAAACCGACGCGGCTGTTGCGCAGTTGGGCCAGAGCGCGGGCGGGCAGTTTGAGGAGATCGATTCCGTCAAATATAATTTCTCCCTGGTTGGGCAAGTCCAGGCCGCCCAGCAAATGGAGCAGTGTGCTTTTGCCCGCGCCGGAAGCGCCGCGCAGGGCCAGAAATTCGCCGCGTTGCACGGTCAAATCAATGCCGCGCAGGACTTCCAGGGTGCGTCCGCCCATGAGGTAGGCTTTGTGCAGATTGCGGGCGGCGAGCATGGCCGGCTTGGCGAGAGCATCACTCATGGCGCAGGGCCTCCACAGGTTGCAGGCGACTGGCCTTCCAGGCGGGAAACAAACCGGCCAGCACGCAAGCGGCAAAGGCGGTGCCGCAGATAACCAGCACGTCCTGCGTTTGGATCGAAGCCGGCAAATCATAAACATGATAAATGGAGGAGGGAAGGAGGTCCTGGTGGGTCACCTTCCGCATCAGGGCAAGAAAGGGATTGCGATAATGCAGGGCGAGCATGGCCGCAACAAACCCAAGCCCCACTCCCAACACGCCGACGACAATGCTTTGGCTGAGGAACAGACATAGTATTTGCCGCTTATTGGCGCCGAGGGCTTTCAGAATTCCGATCTCGCGCGTTTTCTGGACGACGAAAGTAATCTGATAACTGACGATGCCGAAGGCCGCCGCGATCATGATGAAAAACAACAGAAAAAACATCATGTTCTTCTCCGTGGCCAGGGCGTTGAAAATATCCGGCGTGTCCTCCTGCCAGGTATGCACTGTAAAATCGCTCCCCAACGCGGTCCGCAACTGTCCCGCCACCTCATCGGCCAGAAACGGATCTTGCAGCTTAACCTGCAAGAACTGCACGGAATTTTCCTGCAACCCCAGCAAATCACGCACGTCCTCCAGCGAGGCCACGATGAATTGTTCGTTAAAGTCGGGAAAGCCCACGTTAAAAATTCCGCGCACGTTAAAATCCTCCGCCAGGGCCACTTCAGTATTCGTTTTCCCGCCCGTGGGATCCATTTTTTGCAGGCTTTTCCACGACCAAACAGCGACGCGATCACCCACTTCCAGCCGATTGCGCCCCGCGTAGCCTGACCCAATGACCAGGCCTTTGTCGCTCAAGTCAAAAGCGCCGCTGACGATGCTGCCGGGCAGGACGTTGACCTTGCCCACTGTAGCCGGGTCCACGCCGGCCATAAAAGGCGCCGAAGGAATGGGGTTGCCGTTGGCGGGTTCGGTTTTGATCAGGACCTGACTGTGAATAAACGGGGACGTTCCAACTACTTTTGCGTTGGCGGAAATTAGTTTCATGACCGATTGATAGTTGGTGAATGAACTATCCGGATCGGTCGGAAAAACGGTCAAATGCGCCTTAAAACCGAGGATGCTATCGCGCCATTCCTTGTCGAATCCGCTCATTACCGCAAGGACGACAATCAAGACGGCTACGCCCAACAAAACAGCAACAATGGAAATAAGCGTTATCACCGAGACAAAAGTCCGGCGGGGTCGCAAGTAGCGAAAAGCTAAAAAGGCCTCAAAGGGCAACCTCGACATGCCCCCAGAGAGTACGGTTGCGCGTCCCGGCTGTCAACGAGCGGAAAGACGCCCAGTGTTATTGACCCGCCGGGGGCGGCGAATTGGTCTTGCTTTGAATAACGCGGAAGGATTCTCCCATGCGACCATAATCAAATTCATTGGTCCTGAAGTGTTTCGCGTCCAAAACCCGCAAGTAACGGTATTTAAGGACCACCGTCCCGTTTGCATCCACCTTCTCCGGGACACCATAAACGATGGCCAGCTTGCCCGGCGCGGCATATTTTTCCGCGCTCTCCGTGTCCGCCGTGCGGCTTGTTTTGTCCAATCGCCATGTGGTGCGGAAGAGGCCCTCGCCGCGGGGCGAAACAGATAGTTTGACACAGCATCCTTTTTTGTCCTGAACCCAATCAAAATAATGATGCTCGAAAATTGTGTCGGCCATAATGCCATCCCCCGTGTCCCGCTCCCGCGCGTTGGTGTCGCGGATAATTCCGGCCCATACCACCGCCATGCCGGCATGGGCAGCGAGATCTTTGCGGACGTCGTCTGGATAAAGGTCGAGGCGGTCGCGGGCGAATTCAATCTCCTCCGGCTTGCTGGCGGGCCGATAAGGCTGGTTGGAGACGCAGGAAACCAGGACATTGAGCGCGAAAGCTGCCACTATAAAAATGCGTATCATAATATGATGTTGCTGTCTTACACAGCTTAGGAACTACAGCAATCAGAATAGTTGATCCGTGTTTCGGATGCCATAACGAAGTTTCTCACCGGCCAAATCCTTGTTCCTTGAGCCAGCGCCGGCATTCAACTGTCCACGGCAACCATTTGGATGGATCGTAAGTGCGGCTGCCCAAACCCATGCCATGCGCGTGATGTTGGTAAATATGCAGCTCGAACGGCACTCCCGCCCGGCGCAGGGCCGCCCCAAACTCAAGGCTGTTCTCCACCGGCACAGTAGTATCGTCAAATGTGTGGACTATAAAGCAGGGCGGCGTCTCCTTGGTCACATGGCGCTCGTTGGAAAGGTTTTCGACCAATTGGGGGGGTGGATTGGTCCCCAGCAAATTGGCCTTCGAGCCGCGATGCGTGAATTCATCTTCCATCGTAATCACTGGATAACAGAGAACGCCAAGATCGGGCCGGCTGCTGAGGCGGGCGATGGGGTCCGGCGCGTTGGTCTCGCCCTGGTCGAAATGGGTCA
>Ga0182030_10005760_pt1 | contig 26244 bp, 18 predicted proteins | sample 812S3MmetaG_FD_121299 | JGI IMG/M metagenome (GOLD analysis project Ga0182030, IMG submission 121299) | Permafrost microbial communities from Stordalen Mire, Sweden - 812S3M metaG (Illumina Assembly) | ecosystem: Environmental > Terrestrial > Soil > Wetlands > Permafrost | place: Sweden...
AATAACATGAAACCCTGTCTGCCGTAAAAAAGTGAACTTCGCAGCCCTAGATTAGCCGCTCTTCAGAAAACCATACTCTAGTATGATTCCATACTATGATATGCTTGTCAAATGAACGTTGGAAGCCGAAAAGACCGTAAAAAAGAGCTCAGGCGGCAAAGTCTTGTGGACGCTGCCAGGATTTTATTTGCAACAAACGGATACGCTGGAACGACCATCGACGACATTGTTGCAAAAGCGGACGTCGCTAAGGTCACGTTCTACTATTATTTCAAATCCAAAGAAGAAATTGCGCTAGAGATTAAGCGCAAAGGTACCGAGGAAGCCATCGCGTACATAGAAACGCTGCTGGCAAAACAATTGCCGGCAGAAGAGATGATCCGCGCATTTATATATGATGTTGTTGAATGGACCGAAGAAAATTGGCGGCTGCTCGATGTCTTTTGCGCACAACGTTTCAGCCCGCTGCTCGAGCGCGAAACGACAACTGAATGCAAGCCCGAGCCGATCACGATTTGTCTTGATGCAATTATTTTGAAAGGTCAGGAAGAAGGAAAATTTCGCAAGAACATCGATCGATGTCGCGTCGCACATCTCATAGATATCGCAATTCTTTGCGAACAGTATCACTGGGTTCGCTCCGGTCGCGATAAAGGTACATTGTTGGCTTGCCTGGAAAAATGTTTCGACTTCGCTTTAAACGGCATAGTTGAACGCTCGCCATGAGTTCGAAGTAAAATAGAATGACGCAGGAGAAAATTATGACAGTAGAGACAAGGATAAACAGTGAAGTGTTAGAAGCTTTGAATTGGCGCTACGCCACCAAAAAATTCGACTCTTCAAAAAAAATCCCACAAGAAACTTGGGAGAAACTGGAAGAAGCTCTGAGATTGAGCCCATCAAGCTTCGGCATGCAACCTTATCGGTTCGTTATTGTGACGGATCCAAAGGTAAAACAAGAGCTCGTTGCCGCCTCTTATAATCAAGTTCAAGTGGCTGATTGCTCGCACCTAGTTGTCTTTGCTCGTATTGCCGAAGTCAATCAGGCGCATGTAGAGCATTACGTCGATTTGATTTCAAAGGTACGCAATGTACCTGCCGAATCAATGAAGATGCTTCACGACATGATGAGCGGATTCATTAAAGGCGCCAGCAAAGAAACATTGGATGGATGGGCTGAGAAACAATGCTACATCGCCCTCGGCAATTTGATGACCGCAGCTTCGATTTTCAAGGTTGATAATTGCCCGATGGAAGGCATTGTTAAAGACGAAATCGATCGCATTTTGCAACTCCCAGCCAAAGGTTGCCATAGCGTAGTTGCTTGCGCATTAGGCTACAGAGCGGAAGATGACAAATACAGCAAGCTGGCCAAAGTTCGCTTCCCCGCTGCTGAACTCTTCATTCATATTTAGCTGGTTGGCGCGCAGAGTTAGCTATATCTGCTTCGGGAAATGCTGACAAAGAGCGGGAGATACCCTTAATCTTTGAATGGAGCTGCTCCTCCTCTACTCTTGGCTAGCCTTTCTACTTGACGTTTGCGCTGAAAACGCTTGCCTACTAAGAAGTTCGAAATAAGAACCAGCTTGGCTCGGGGCGATTTATTTCTACATGGTACAATCGGCACCTGTTTGGGCAAAGAAGGGAACAATTCAGATGCACCGTGAATATCATAAGTGGTTCAGCGAGAGTTTACACCGCGATATGGAACTAACCATATTCGGGCACGCAGGCGCCCGGGTCTTCGTGTTCCCGACGCAAGATGGACGATTTTTCGATTGGGAAAATCGCGGCATGATGGACACCTGGGCACATCATATCAACAATGGTTGGATTCAAGTATATTGTCTCGACAGCGTCGACTTAGAAAGCTGGGACAATGGACACGCCCACCCACATGATCGTGGCGTGCGTCATTTGAAATATCATGATTACGTCATCAACGAAGTTTTGCCGCTTTCACGTTCAAAAAACTCGAGTGAATTCGCGGTCGCCATTGGTGCAAGCATGGGTGCCTACCATGCAGCGAGCATCGCACTTCGTTTCCCCCAGCATTTCAATCGCATGATTTCCATGAGCGGAATTTACGATATTCGCCAGTGGACGCAAGGTTATGATGACGAAGTGATCTATCAGTGCAATCCTTATGAACTCATTCGTGGCATGAACGGCGACCATCTAGAACAGCTCAAGCAGATGGACATCATCATATTAATTGGCAAAGAAGACCCCGCAATTGAAGAAAACCGCCGTTTCTCGCAATCACTCTGGGATCGCAACGTATGGCATGCCTACCGCGAATGGGACGGTTTTGCACACGATTGGCCATGGTGGCACGATTGGATCACCCTCTACATCGGCGGCCCCGAATCCCGCGGCTAACCCTTCTACCTTCCTAAAATAAAGAGAAAGGGCGACCCAAAAGTCGCCCTTTCTCATTGATTACATGAATTACAGGCCGCAACGGCAGCCCCGAAACGTTGGGGCGAAGCCATGCTTCGCCCACGCAACAGTTCAGTCAAACAAATTAGCGTCGCGAGCAGATGCCACCATCCAGTTGATACACCCAGGCAGCGCTAACCCAAATAAAAGCAACGCGACACCAAATACGATGCGCCCACCTTTTTGCAGTTTGAATGGCATTTCCATGCCTTTGCCCATCAGTCCCAATACCACATTGGCGATGCCCAGCGCCAGCCCGATGATTTCGCCACCGTTGGCAAATATATTGAGCAATGCTTCAAGGTTAGCAAGGTTATTGACGCGAACAGTGCCAGCAGTATTGATGCCCTGAATTACGGTAGCGTCGGCTCCTTGAGGTCCAATTGCGCCATTAACGGCTCCCTGTAGCATTGGCGCATTGCCGCTGTTGATAGTCTGAGCCCCTGTGTAGTGTGCACTGCCGTTAAGATTAGCCCCGGAACTCGGTTCTGGAGTGGGCAACGGAGCAAACTGAGAGCCGTAATTTGGAGCTGTTTGCACAGCTGGGTTGTTCAAAACGACCGCACCGCTGACCGGAGTTACAATATGATATTGCACACTCAATCTTGCGGCATCGAGTACCACACCGCGTGCCAAGAGCTCTTTCACAGAATCAGCAGCCTTGAGAATTGCGACCTCGCGAGCCGCATCGGTGTCCGTCACAGCCTCAATATTATTAGAAGCAGTTGATTGCTCAAGCGTCATGTTGGTTTCCGTGGCACCGGGCTGCCACTTACTGAGGAATGACTGAAGGTCGTCGCCGAGTGGGCCGGAACGAGGAATCGCGGCAAATGGACCAACCTCTTTGTGGTTTTTGAAAAACTCATTGACGTCAGTAAGACAATCGTCGAGAGCCATTTCGAAAAATTTGGGTGGTGCCGCATATGGTGCCATCAAATACATTTCGTCGTTGTATCCGGGCTGAGGACCGTGTATCCAGAGTACGGCGCCACCTTTGCTCTCTCCGGCACGTTCTGCGGCTTTCACCAGGGCAAATAGATTGTCCTGACCGCCGCCGAATTTATTGCTCTTCAATTTCTGAATGCCTTCTTCACGACTATAAGCCTGGTTGGTCTCATTATCACCAGCGAGCATAATCGTTGTCTTCACCTGGGCAGGAATTTTGTTTATCGCAGCAATCACTTCTTCAATGCGACTTTGCATTGCCTGTGAGGAATCAACAACAACGACCAGATGCCGCGGTGCGGTTGTGTTGCGCACCGTCATTTCTTCTTTAATCTTCATACCAGCCGAGAACGGGTCGCTTATCAGCTTGGCAGAGAAATTCACTGGCGAATTCAGCTTCACGGAGAACGTTGTTTTACTGATGTCATCTTCATTGAGTTCACCGCTGAGCAAATTTGCACCGTCAGTGGTGACAATCGGTTTTATGGCTTTAAGCGCCGATACCATTTTCTCATTTGAACGTATAGTGAGTTCATGCTGCCCCGTCAGGGCAAAATTGCTGTCAATAAATCTGGGCATTCCGAAAGAGGCATTATTGCCGCCATCAAGTTTGAGCGGTTCGGTGATTGCTATTTGCACTTTCAATTCGCCCTGGCCTGGCACCGGCGAAGCTTGCAACAAGTATCGACCGCGTCCAAGGTCGGTGATTACTGCCGGCGACTGATGGTTCAAAGTAACAACTGAAGTGGCAGATCCATTAGAGTTCTCTGTAGCGCCGACCGCACCACGATGCGCTTCTCCGTTTATCCATAATGTAAGGTCGGAAATTACCGCACCTTCTGGTATAGCGATTTCAGCGCGTGCTTCCTGATTCATATAAGTACTGTTTTTGAAAATAAACGACCAGTTCAGGGTGGAAGTTAAAGTTTCCGGATGCACTTTGCCGAATATTGCCGATCGATGCAAACTCAAACCCTCTATTTGCGCGCCAACAACGTGATTGCGCAAATAATCATTAGACATGAGGCTCATGTTTGTCGACTGTCTATCGCGATAGGGCTTGCCTGTTGCTGCAAAATAAAGACGTTTCTCCGCACCGGCATCAAGCGGCAAAAACATGCCAGCAAGACCCGCGGCATGGGGATCAGCACACACCATTTTAAGTTCTTTCTCCGGCGAAGCTTCACGCAATCGGGAAAGACCGATGGCACGTTTCTCCTCATCGTCTGCCAGAGCATAACTTTGCGCGACTCGAATATAGGCAGAGCGAGACTCAGCGCCGGCGAAAGAAAGAAGCGTCAAGCCAACGCCCATGAGAGAATAAAGCACTGTGCGAACTCGAGCATCGCGTGTTTGTTTCGCCACTCGCAGACTGTGTGTCAGGTAGAGTCCAGTTAAAAGCGATAGTCCTGAGACAAGCCCCATGAGCGCCAGGCTAAGGCTGTGCGACTGTTGAGACACTGCATCAACCAAAGGATAGCTCAGAGTGAAGGATGCCAGCGAAACTGACAATGTTATTGCCGGAACAGCGATTGCTACACCGTTCAAAATGCCTAGTCGAATTGGTCGGCGAAAATCCTTGTGACAAAGACTGCTCCACGCCTTGTAATTGGCTATCGGTACGCTGAGTAGTAGTAAACCCTCAATAGCTGTTTCCACAGGATGAAGAAGTGTTAGTCGCCAGATTCCTTCAAAGGAGAAGGTGCAGCCTACGCAAATGGTCAGAGCGGGAAGCAAGACGCCGAGAAGCATAACCATCGTGCCGGCGCCAATCTGCCATAAATTTGGATCTGTGTGCGGTGGCGGCAAGTCATCTTCATCTTCTAAAGCGTGTGCTTCTTTTTTGTAATGCTCATTCCAGTCTTTTTCACGCGGATCCGAGCTAGTTTCCATCTCGATCATCTTAGTTCTCCAGTTAAATGTGGGGGCGGCTTCGGTATTTCTGGGCGCATTAATTCTGATCGTCATCTGAAATGCGATCGCAAGAAAAGTAGGACTCTTGCCTAAACAATTGCGTCAGGCAAGAAAAATTGAATTCAGCTTGTATAACCGCAAATATAGGCCATAACAAGCCTGCGCGGTAGCAGCAAAGGTCATGTTACAGGTCATGTTGTGATGCATGACCTGGGCTTGTGGAAAATTTGTGACATTTTTGACGAGAGCTAAAAAAATCCATGGGAATTCTACGAATACCCCTGGTCTGAAATCTAGCTTATCTTAGGGCTGGAGTATGGTATGGAGTGCTGTGTGTGTATCGATTCTTAGTATGTTTCTCTCTGTTCTCTTTCTTGTTCGTTCAGAACTCAATTTTACTACCGGCTTTTGCTCATGAAGTTTCTGCCTCCACGGTAATTAGCAATGCCGATGATTCAGATCCGCTATTTGGACGCGTTGAGTCCAAGCCGGCAAATGCAAGCAAGAAGAAAGGTGCCGCTGCATCGAAGGCTCATAAGCATGTGCGGCATGTATATATAGTTCGTCAATTTGCCGCAGCGAAACCGTCAATTGCCAAGCAAGCAACTCCCAGCGCTCCAGTCGTTAACGACAACTCAAGCGAAAAGGTGGCAGCAGCTCCACTGCCAGAATCGCAAAGTGGAAATGTCGAACCAAATGCTCCAACCGTAGTTCAGTATATGGAAGTTCCTCAAGGCAGCAGCATTGCAGCCGGCGGTTACAGCGCCCTGGCTTCAGGAAGTGCAGCCGGGGGAGTTTCCGGCACTGAGGGAACAGCAGCTGATGGCAGCTATGTTCCTTCGAATATTTCTGGCTCTCGCGGCTCAACTGCGACGTTCAACCCGGGCGGCAATATTAGCGTTCCAGCAAAACAGAGTGATGAAATTGAAGGAGCGCCGATTGCCATGGCCGGTGCTCCAGGCGGCATACCCTCTACTGGTGGTGGTGGTGGTGGCGCTGGCACAACGCAATCACAGCCTGAACAACAAACCGCACCGGCTCCAGTCGTTATGACCGGCGGCGCGCCAATGACCTCAGATCCAAACAATATTCCTTTACTAGGACCAATTCCAACTAACTCGCCGGCTGCGTCCGCAACTGGTTCTGCATCGGCGCAGAACGCTAATGCAAGTTCCAGCCAGAACAACCAGAATAATCAGAATAATCAAAAGAAGAAAAAATCTGGTGGCGGCGGTTTTGCTCTTCCGTCAGGATTGGGCACCACAATTGGTGGCATTGCAATTGCGGGCGGATTGATTACCGGCATGATCTTGATGGCTTCGATGATGGGTGGCGGTGGTGGCAACAACTATGTTGGCTTCTATCCTTATTTCCCTTCGTCTACACTTTCTTATGGTTCATCACCGTCGGTAACCAGCTATCCGGTCACGACATATACTACGACCACCACGAATATCTATAACAACGGATCAGGTAGCGGCACAAGTACTGGTACAGGAACAGGAACCGGCACAGGTACTGGTACTGGCTCTGGAAGTTCTTGTAACAATGGCTCTGGAACAGGTAAAGGGACTGGCACAGGGACAGGATCCGGTGGTGGAAGCTCTTGCAATAATGGCTCTGGAACTGGAACCGGCACCGGTACTGGTACTGGTACTGGCTCTGGAAGTTCTTGTAACAATGGCTCTGGAACAGGTAAAGGGACTGGCACAGGGACAGGATCCGGTAGTGCTTCAGGTAGTGGTAGCGCTTGTAATAACGGTTCGGGCTCAGGCAGTGGATCCGCCGGTGGCTCAGGCACTGGGACGGGAACTGGCACCGGCACTGGCTCAGGAAGTTCTTGTAATAACGGAACAGGTTCTGGTAGTGGTTCGAATTCTTCATCTGGTACTGGTTCAAATAGTGGTTCTGGCGCTGGGTCGAGTTCCAGCTCTGGCACATCCTGCCATAATGGAAGCGGATCAGGGACAGGAAGCAGCACGGGCTCTGGCAGCGGAACGAGTAGTGGCTCGGGAAGCATATGCAATAATGGCGGCAGAAGCGGTTCGAGCGCTAGCACCGGGACAGGAAGCGGTTCTAGTACAGGTTCTAGTACAGGTTCTACGAGTTCTAGCAATGGATCCGGTGTGTGCAACAATGGTTCCGGTTCGGGACGTAATGGCTGGGGCTCGGGTTCCGGTTCAACTGGAACCGGCTCGGGAAGCACAGCTAGCTCGAGTAGCTCAGGACGAGGCAGCTGGGGAAATGGTTCCGGCGCAACGTGTTCTAACGGAAGTGGATCAGGCTCAAGTGGCAGCTCCGGAGTTTCTTCAGGCAGCGGCTCGACGGCTAGTTCGACTACGGGATCTTCGGCTACTGGCTCTACTTCAGGTTCCAGCAACAGCGGATGGGGGAATGGGTCCGGTCGTAATGGATGGGCAGGAGGATCAGGTTCGGGCGCGACGTCTTCAAGCGGTTCCAGTTCTGGCTCTAGCAGTGGCGTAAGCTCCGGCACCGGCTCTGGAAGCGGTTCGACCATTAGCTCGGGAAATGGAGCTACTAGCTCCGGCTCATCAGGAAGCTCAAGCTCTGGTTCCGGCAGCTCCGGGACGAGCTCAAGCTCCGGTTCCGGAGCTGCCGGAACTAGTGCCTCAGGAAGTAGTGCCACCGCAAGTAGTGGCTCAAGCAATGGGTCATCTGGAACTACCGCAAATAACGGCGGCTCTTCATACAATAGCGGTAGCTACGGTAGAGGTTCCGGCGGATCCGGATCAAATGGTTATGGAAGTACAGCGTCCGGCGGAAGCGGATCCGGCTATCATGGTGGCACTGGCTCAAATGGCTGGGGTAACACCGGTTCAACCGGATACGGAAGTACCAGCACAACCGGATACGGAAGTACTGGTTCGACGGGATACGGAAGCACTGGTTCAACCGGATACGGAAGTACCAGCACAACCGGAAGTACCAGCACAACCGGAAACACAGCAAGCACAGGAAACACCGCAAGCACCGGATCAACCACCGGCGCCTGGCAAGATACCGTTGTGACTACTAGCACCACAAGTAGTACTACAGTTACAGCTAACAATTCCGCACCGGCAATAGGCACAAGCACCACAAGTACCATGTATTCATCGCTCCCGGCGACTGCTACATCATCAAGCGTTAGCCTCAACGTTGTTGATACCAGCAACATGGCGGCCAGCGGATTTGGTTCTGCCATCGGTGGATACGGTGGCGGTGGATACGGAATCGGCGGAGTAATAGTGAGCGGCGGTTATGCTCCAGTTGCAATAGTGGATCCAGTAATGCTTGCGCCAGCTCCAGTAATGCCTGCACCGGTTATGGATCCCTACTCCTATAACGGCGGACCTTCTGTTGATTCAAGCAGCGATTACTGAACCGACAACAGCTATTGAGCAGGTTGAATAATCACAGCAGCAATTTCATATCGAACGAACGCTATGCTTCTTTCGGTTACGTGTCGCACTAAGCGACTTTTTCAGAAAATGCGCTTGTCTCCCCATTTTAACTGCTACAGGTTTAGAAACTGGAATGTGCCACCACAGAGGCTTACGAAGCACGACATCGAGATTTAATCTGCGTTTTTGCGTGTTTTAACTTGACTGCGAAGAAAAAGGTGTAATCACACCGGCGGCGTGGCATATAAATCTTGTCAGGGTCCAGACAACGGACAGGCAAGTTTTACACCCATTTTCTCCTGGTTAGCGTAATGAAGGCTTCAGCATTAGCCTTGGCTTTGTCTTGCTTGCTCTCGCAGTCAACTGCGGGAGCACTGGCAGCAGAACAACAGTATGTCAGCGAAACGCACATTTCAGCCGGTACTCTGGCAGTCAATGCCACTTTACCGCCTGTGAGTTTCGCTGATGTACGTAGTTCAAGAAAACTTTCTAACGACGCAGTAGCGCTCTTGAATGCAGCACAGTACGAAGAGGCTGAAGCGAAGCTACGCACGGCGATTTCACTTGAACCAACCCTTGCCAGCGCGCATTGCAATTTGGGTCTCTTGCTCAACAAGACTGGCAGAGCACAAGAAGCAATTCCTCACCTGGAATATGCCTGCCGTCAGGCACCCGATGCCGCTTCACCTCTGGTTACCCTTGCCGCAGCCTACCAATTGTGCGGAGATTTGACGAGGGCTGTTTCAATCTACAACGAGTATATGCAACGCTTTCCTCAAGCAGCTGATAGAGCCGTTATCGCCGACATAGTAAATCATTTGCAAAAGGAATCGCAACATATTTCGCAATGTGCGGACAACAATGTCGGCAACTATCACTGGACAAAGCATCAGCTTAAAGTTTATGTTCAGCCAGCCGAAGGTCTCGCCGGCTTCCGCCCGGAATTCAACCAAATTCTGCAAGAATCGTTTCTCTCCTGGAGCACATCAGGTGCTTTGAGTTTTGAATTTGTCGACAACGCAGCACAGGCTGATGTTGAATGCTCGTGGACTGATGATGTGAGCAAAATGGCTTCTGTCAGCGAAGGTGGAGAAGCAGTGTTGCGCCACCGCGGTGAAGTTATCTCGCACGCCAACGTCACTTTGCTCACTAAAAGAGCCGTAAATCAAGGCAAACTTTCGGCTGGCGAAATCAAAACACTTTGCCTGCACGAAGTCGGTCATGCGCTCGGTTTGATGAACCACAGCGCACGCCCTGATGATGTGATGTATTGCACTTTGACCTCGGCTGCAAATCCATCTGCTCATGATTTCAGCAGCTTGCAGAAACTTTATGGCATCATCAACTAACATTCCCATGCGAATCGGTCGTGGACTTGCAAGGCACAAATTCTAGGTTGCATGTTCGTCCAGCCATGGTTCCCCATAAAGCGGGAAAGAGGCGGTACACTTGCATGTACCGCCCCCGGGATCGAGGCTTAGGAATTGATGTTATCCAGGTGGTGGCAAGTAATGCTTACGACCGCGAAGATAACACCTGGATTAAACTTTCTGTTTGCGAATGCGCAACATCATATTCGCTCCGGCAATGTCTCTGTAATCTACCTCTACGAGGTCTATTTGCAAAGGCTCTCGCTTCAATACGCTGAGCACTTTATTCAAAATTGGGCTATCTGGACGATTTGGACCTTTAAGCGGATAAATACGGACTTCGTTGCGGGCAACGCGAATCAACTCTCTAATTGCACTAATATGAAAACTCTCATCATAATGATCTGCTGCGAACATTCCGCCACTCTCTTTGGTGGCATAGACGAACAGAAAATGCGCGCAAAGAACAAGGTCGAAATTGTTTGATGCAAATGGAAGCTGAGGCAGCGCCCCTACAACATAGCGTCCTTCGCCTTTACCTTGTGTATAGTCACGAGAAAAGTTGAAGAGAGCACGCTGCTTTTCCGCCCCATAATGAGATTCGATATCGCAGGCGGAAGGATCGAAGAACTGTCGGTGTGTGGCTGATTTGACGGCGCACTTCTCCAGATCGCTTTCAGCCAGTGGCAGCAGTTTTTGCAGGTTGTGTGCATAGAGCGGATCGCAAGCCACGGAGTTTATGCCAATTCTATGAGCTTCAGAGGCGAACGATGATGAACCCGAGGCACAATCGAGAATGCGCTTGCCATGCCAATCTTCAGCGCGGAGCTGAAACATATCAATATATTCGTTCAGTGTTCGTCCGTAGAAAGCAACGTGATCTAATAGAAAACTTTGATTGTCCGGAAATTTATTTATCGACGAAACCATTCTTGTGTTCCCTTCTTTCACTCTTCTGCAAATAGTCTAGAACTTAAATATGAGGATGGTGTGTGCAGATTGTGATCAAAAAATGACTAAGATGAAGTTGGTAACTGCTTTGTATTCGATTATCGAATACTGCTTTTGTTCGCTTATGGAGACTGTCCACACATTGGATGCTAACTCTTACAAAAAATTGTCGCCATAGTGAATAGGCAACTATTTTGATTCAAAACGAAAAGAATGCAGTAGAGAAGCGCCTCCCCTGCATTCTGATTTGAAATCTTAAATTTATTTTGGCGAACTAGTTGTGAACTTTGATGCCGATTTTACCTGTGACCGAGCCTGACTCCTGCAATTTATGAGCCTCCACCAACTGTTCGAGTGTCAGCACGTGGCTTACATGAGCTCTCAATTTGTTCTCAGCCACCAACTTCGCAGCTTGCTCGATAATTTTGCCTTGTCTTTCAGGTTCAATATCGTACATCAGCGGCGCACCAATGAAGACATAGTGCACGGTAGCATTTTTGAAGAACAGTTTAGAGCTGGGGTTGGCCGAGCCACCCTCAACTATAGTGGCAATGCGTCCGCAAGGAGATATGCAATCCAGCGAGCGATCAAAGACTTCGCCGCCAACACAGTCGAAAATCGCCGAGACGCCTTTACCGCCGGTGAGTTCGTTGATACTCTTCACAAAGTCGTCTTGTCTGTGGTTTATAACAACATCTGCTCCGAGAGCCCGCACCAGATTTATGGATGCAATGGAACTAGCGGTGGTGACAACTTTCGCGCCCCTTAGTTTAGCTAATTGAATGGCAAGGTGCCCAACGCCACCCCCGCCGGCATGAATTAGCACCGTCTCTCCAGCTTGTATATTGATGCGATCGTAGAGTGCTTCCCACGCTGTTAGGAGCGCTAGAGGCAGTACAGCCGCTTCAACGTGGTTGATCTCTGAAGGCTTCTTCGCCATTGTTCTGTAGTCAGCGGCGACGTATTCGGCATTTGCACCATTGCCGAAGATGGACAAATATCCGAATACCTCGTCGCCGGGAGCGAACTTTGTCCGCGCATTTTCGCCGACTTCGCGCACGATTCCACTTACGTCATAGCCGAGAACCAATGGTGGGTTGAGCATTCCGCCCAATCCGTGTTTGCGTGCCTTCGTGTCCACCGGATTCATCGCGGTGGCAAATACTTCTACAAGGATCTGATTTGAGTTGATTTCAGGCTTTTTGACGTCTTCCAATTGTAAGACGTCTGCTTCGCCTAGTTTGTTTGCAACAAGTGCTTTCATAGATTTTCACCTCTAATTAGGAACGGGCGGACAATAACATTGGACGCGGACTGAGGAGGAGGTATATAATAGACCGGTCGTCTTGTTTGGTCAAGCATAATCCTTATTAACTCGTTCTAAAGTCTTTCCTTTGTTTGTGCAAAGAAGTGAACGAGAGATGCCCAAGCTCTGCCTCTTCGCATTTCAGTTTGAAGACGCATTCCGCTCAGAGGAATTCTCAGCTCCGGTTGAGCTTATCCGGCTAACAAGCTTTATGAATCAGACTGCTAGCGCCTTGTCAAAAAGGCCTCGAGCCCCCAGACAAGTGCGGCACTGGATACGGTGACACGTCAATCGTAACTCTGTGCTCCGGGGACCAGCTATTCAAGAACAGCGCAGGGCTGCAACGAAACAGGTCTGGTTAATTGGTTTTTCGTTCCATAAACGGTGGGATGACACCACTTGGACGAGGACAGCTACCACTGTCTTCCCAAGATTGTTTGGAATCATTCCAAACTTCACGGTAAATCGCCCGCCCGTTGCTTGTCACAGAACGAGTCACGATAACTTGTCCATCCACTGTCGCTTTTGCTTGATCCAGCTTAAGGGGAGAAACATGATTTACTGAAGTGCTTTGATCGTGTTCATGCAGAACCATGTTCTGCAAATGATCTTGATTAACATTGAGCATGGCATTGATAATCGCGGTGTGATGCGCGAAATCTTTGTCGTCATGCACCAGGTCGCGCAGCCGGCTCCCGTTGCCGTGTTCTGCAAGTGATGTGGCCTTCGAAACGTCTTCTATTTCCCTTGGCGATAATAGTTCTGCCATGAGTATTTCCTCACAAATCGGTCTACATTCCCAAGCACCAATCTAAGTCCGCATTTTATTTCGCGCAGAGATCGACAACAATGGGAGAACTACGTCGCATAATGATGTCATTAATTCAATTGTTCTCATGTCTTGATGTAATCAAAAGATTCTGTGTGAAGTCATTATGTTTGTAGGCAACAGCCTTAGTGAGAGGCACCAAAACTTAGCGATAGCATTTTTAGCGAGTGCATTCTTAAAGTGTGCAGTCTTAAAGAGAGTGATTAGAGGGATCACTTCAATGCCAGCTAGCCGCGACTTCTTTCGACAAATTCCTTTCCATGAGCATAGGCAGTGTTGATAGGAACACCATCAGAACACAGCTGGCATTGCGCCGCCGACCACGAAGGAATAAGCACTTCGCAAAGACATAGCAGATGTTCCACACCAATCAAACCCGCGTTGGTGTTGCCCCTGGTGCATATTGAGGCGGCAGCTACAACAATGCCACCAGCATCTTTGACGGCATGAATAGTCTCTCTAATTGAATGGCCTGTGTTGAGAATATCATCAACCACGATGACTCTTTTGCCACAAACAAGTTTGTCGTAATTTCGCCTAAGCACAAAATCTGAACGCAGTGAATGACCATCTCGGTCGCTTTGCAAGCCTGGATTATGCTCGGCATAAACAGACAACACTTTTAAATGATGAGCCAACCACTGCGACAGCACCAATCCACCCATGGCCGGGCCGCAGACAACGTCTGTTTCAAGCCCAGCCAATTCCTCAGCCAGCAAGCGGGCTAACTCGCATATTCGATCGGTATGCGGATAGATGCGGTCTTTATCTAACCAACCAGCGCCATGATCGCCAGTAATGTATACGAAATGATCGTTCTCGAGAATAGCCTCGCTATCGATCAGGATTTTTCGCGCAGCCCCCGACCTCTCAGCCACCTGCGACCACTCATTTGAATTCATTCAAAGCCTGCCCTTATGCTCGTTTTTATTAAGCCTCTATAGACTATTAGGCAATGCAGCCTCCCTGCACGTTCTAAAGACCTGTGAGCCCAACGTGTATGTTATGATCACTAGCGTTTGGTTCTTATGAAATGAGCATAGCATGCGTGTTTGGCCAGGTCTTCCACATCCACTAGGTGCAAGCTGGGATGGGCGCGGAGTTAATTTCGCCCTATTCTCCGAGAATGCGACCAGGGTTGAATTATGTTTGTTCGACTCAGCCGACCAGCCTTACGAGTCATCACGCATTCCCTTGCCAGAACAGACCGATCGGGTCTGGCACGGTTACTTCCCAGATATAAAGCCGGGGCAGCTTTATGGCTATCGTGTATATGGTCCCTACGAACCCAAGCGGGGGCGGCGCTTTAATCCTAATAAAATGCTGTTGGATCCATACGCGCGGGCAATCGGCAAAAATCTGCAGTGGCATGATTCGCTATATGGCTACCGTATAAAAGATTCAAGGCTCGACCTTTCTTTAGACGAACGAGACAGCGCGCCATACGCACCTCGAGCTCAGGTTATCGATACAGCGTTTACCTGGGGCAACGATCAGTTGCTGCGCATACCGTTTCATAAAACTATCATCTATGAACTGCATGTGCGTGGTTTCACAAAATTGATGCCAGGCGTGCCAGAACCTCTGCGTGGAACTTACGCTGGATTGGCTACAGAAGCCTCAATCAGCCACTTAAAGAAACTGGGTGTCACCGCAGTTGAACTCATGCCGATTCATCATCACGTGGATGAGCATTCACTGATTAAGCACGGGCTTGTCAATTATTGGGGCTACAACACGATTGGATATTTCGCGCCCGATCTACGCTATAGCTCGCATCCACTGCCGTATTTCGCCATTCAAGAATTTAAGTCCATGGTTCGCACTCTGCATGCAAACGGACTTGAAGTGATACTAGATGTGGTGTACAACCACACGGCCGAAGGCAATGAACTTGGACCGACGATATCGCTTAAAGGGATTGATAATAGCTCGTATTATCGCCTTCAGGAAAAGGATAGGCGTTATTATTCGGACTTTACCGGGTGTGGCAACACACTTAATATGCAACATCCTCGCGTGCTCCAACTGATCATGGACAGCTTGCGCTACTGGGTTACAGAAATGCATGTTGACGGTTTTCGTTTTGATCTGGCAAGTGCTCTTGCTCGTGAACTTCATGATGTTGACCAGCTTTCAGCTTTCTTTGACATTATTCACCAAGATCCGGTTCTCTCGCAGGTTAAATTGATAGCTGAGCCCTGGGACGTCGGTCCAGGTGGTTATCAGGTCGGACAATTTCCTGTTGGTTGGGCTGAGTGGAACGGAAAATATCGCGACAATGTCAGACGCTTTTGGAAGGGCGATGGTGGCACAGTCAGCGAGTTTGCCACACGTTTGACCGGCTCTAGCGATCTCTACGAACATAGCGGCAGGCGTCCGTATGCAAGCGTAAATTTTGTTACCTGTCACGATGGTTTCACTTTGAACGATATCGTTTGCTACAACGAAAAGCACAATGACGCTAATGGCGAAGAAAATCGCGATGGCGCTAACGACAACTACAGCTGGAACTGCTCTGTAGAAGGCGAGACAGATAACAAAGAGGTTCTTACGCTAAGAGCCAGACAGCGCCGCAACTTGATTGCTACGGTGCTGCTATCACAGGGCGTGCCGATGATTTATTCGGGCGACGAGTTTGGTCATACGCAAGGTGGCAACAACAATGCCTATTGCCAGGACAATCCCATCAGCTGGCTCAACTGGGAATTCAGCGAAGAAAAATTGGAGTTTTTCCAGTTCGTTTGTGCTGTGATCGCCCTGCGGCATAAACATCCTGTATTGCACCGTCGTCGTTTCTTTCATGGTCGCGAAATTCGCGGCACTGAATTCAAGGACATTTATTGGATCAACGCAACCGGCGCATTAATGCAAGACAAAGACTGGAACGCAGGCTTTGTCAAATGTCTCGGAGTGGTGTTCAATGGTCAAATTGATGAAATGAACGAGCAAGGCGAGAGGATTTTGGACAATAATTTCCTAATGCTGTTGAATGCACATCACGACGAAATTGATTTTCGGCTACCTCTGGCGGTGAGCCAGGAAGAGAAGTTAGAGCTATTGCTCTACACAGACAATCCTATCGTCGCTCCAGCCTGTTTACAGAACACCAAAATATTCAAGTTAGCAGGGCGCTCGCTGGCTCTTTTAACCTGGCCAAACGTTGTGGAGGCGTCACTAAGCTGCCCCCTCTCATTCCTCGGTACGACGTAGGGGCCGCGCCATATTGAATCAGGTCGCTGCGCTATGCGCGTAGGTCGCTGCGACCGGCCCTTCCAAGAGCCTAGTCAAACAGCAAATCGGAACTGTGCATCTTCGTGTCCGCGCTTTCTTTCGGAAAATCAATCCACTTGGCGAGCGTGGTAGCAAGCAGCTCTGCGGACACGGGCTTTCGTAAAAGCTCGTCGATATCAAAAGCAGTGCAGCGTTGTTGCTCCTGGGGATCCATCGACGCGGTGATTGCAATAATAGGAGTGCGCAATCCAGATGATTTCTGCAGGCGACGAATCTCTTCGGCGGCCTGATAACCATCCATTTCTGGAAGCTGTAAGTCCATCAAGATAACTCCATAGCTTCGTTCTATGGCAGCACGCACAGCCAACTTTCCATTAGCAACAATATCAACCTGAAAACCGAAATTCTCCAGTTGGCGCTTGCGCAACATCTGCAGAACAGCGTTGTCTTCAACTACAAGTATGTCACCGTTGAGAATCGGACAAAAATTCAGTTTGTCTTCCGCAGGTGCAGGAACGGAGCTTCCACCGGTTCTCTCGTCGGCAACGTGAAAAGGTATGCTGAAGAAGAATGTGGAACCCTTCCCTTTTATACTGGAAAGACCGATACGTCCGCCCATGAGCTCAACAAGTCCTTTGCTAATAGCAAGCCCCAGACCGGTGCCACCATATTTGCGCGTACTGGAATTATCAACCTGACTGAAAGGCTCAAATAAATGTTTGCGCTCAGAAGGTGAAATGCCGATGCCGGTATCAGAGACAGCAAATTGAACTGTAATTACTCCATCTGTCGAGTCACCCAGCGAGGCTTGGATTTTCGTGCCCCCTTCGCTGGTGAACTTTATGGCATTGCCCAACAGGTTCAATAGAATTTGTCGTAGCTTTGAACCATCTCCGTACAAAATCGGCAACTCTGGCTCGACTTCGGAAAGCAGGAAAATATTTTTCTTGTGAGCCATGCTCGTCATAAGATCGAGAACAGACTTGATCGCTTCTTTAGGATCAAAGGCCGTTTCGCGCAGCCGCATGTATCCTGCTTCCATCTTCGAGAAATCGAGCAGGTCGTTAAAAATGGATAGCAAATGTTGACCAGACTCTTTAGCAACCTGTAAGAGTTCTTTCTGATCTTCGTCACTCATGCCGTCATAAACAATTTCAATCATGCCTAGAACACCAGCAAGAGGTGTTCTTAATTCATGGCTTATATTTGCGACGAATTCCGACTTCAGCCGGCAAGCAGCTAGAGCCTCATCTCTTGTGGCTTTCAATTGTTCGTTCAAAAGTAACAATTGCTCGTTGCTTTCGCGTAACTGTCGGTCGCAGTTGTGACGTTCAAGTGCATATCTGATCGAGCGATTGAGCAATTCAGGACTCGAATCACCCTTCACCAAATAATCTTGGGCGCCCCGAGCAAGCGCTTCCTTGGCGATTTCTTCATCATCGTTGCCGGTTAACACAATAACGGCCGGCATGCGTTCGATCTGCTTGCGCAGCTTGTCGAAAGTAACGATGCCCACGCTGTCTGGAACGCCGAGATCGAGCAGAATAATGTCGGTGGGTTCGTTCTGGAAAATCTTGAGCCCGTCCGCCAGAGTCTGAGCCCATGTCAGGCTAAATTTTCTGCGGTCAAGCATTTCACGAGTGAGAATATAGTCTGCTTCGTTATCTTCAATAAGCAAAATGGAAGTTTTCTTTTCCATTGATAGCTATCCTGTGGGCTGCCAGTGTTCGTTGGAGAGTCGAAATCGTGTGGAGAACGATTAAATAAAGACCTACTCGTTTTGAGTATAACAATTGTTGTGCAACCCAGTAAAGGATCTTCACTCAGCGTAAATTCGCCTGGATGCAACGCGAGATAAAGGTATTTATGACATTGTGGATTGTTTCGTCAGCATGTTTTTTTGATCAACGCCAGTCCATTCTGTATTTCAAACAGTTTCGTACACTGCTTTTAATCGTGCCAAGATCGAGTTTGCTCGCCATTACTTTCCACAAATATTTGCGTGATTTTTTATAGAGTCCTTTACCGATTCCATTTACTCGCAGTACCGCAAGCGCCTCATCACGCCAGAGGAGTTGAACCAACGCATCAGCATCAACTTCGAAATTTTGCCTGGCCGGCCAAATTTCTTCAAGACGTGTTCCATCTGGGCTAGAACTTGCCGCGATCAGACCCCAACATGGTGGCACAATTTTCACAGCCTTAACCACATGCTTTTCGTCAGCAACAATAGTGATTTTATCGAAAACCTGATTGTAGAACTTCTGCTGGCGTGGCAAACGATCGAGATTATCTACCGAACTCTTGATTTCGTAGCCGTGAAGTTGCCCATTAATAGCACTTACATCTACCCTTACTTTGCCACCGAGGATGCAAAATTCTTCGACAATTCGCGTGCTTGGATCATCGTTGCACAGCTTTGCTAATTCAGTTGCGTAAAGAGCTAGTTTGATATCTGCTTCGTTCATCAATGGTACTAGTAATGGTGGCAGACTTATATTACAACAAGTTGTTGCTGCTGGAAAGAGCCTGAGACTTGTTTGGCCAGCTTTTGCCAAAGTTTCCACGATTTCGCGTATTGCACTACTCTTGACTATTAAGTATTCTTAAACCGAACATATTTCCTTTGTTCGTAGGGGAGGCGGCTGGTTCCCACCAGCCGGGTGCTAGCGGTCTTTTCCACTTGCGCAGATTGGGGACTTACTAAATGGCTGGATTTACAAAAACGCTCGTTTGTTCTTTTCTATTGGGCATTTCTTGCCCGGTCGCTGCTCTTGCATACAGTTATGATGAAATCGTACAGATGGTCCAGGCTGAAGAGAAAGCTTTTGGCCGCGCCGACTACAGCAAGTCGCTAGACCAGAGACTGGAAGCCTTGGAAGCAAAGGAATTCGGAGGCGCCCAGAGCGGTTCAGACTCCTTGCGCCTGCGCCACATCTGCCGCGAACTCGGCTTGCCACAGCGCGAGGGTTCAGTAATTGCGGCTCCATATAATGTAGTCGTTGCAGACAAAAACAAACCGTCCAGCAGCGACGCCAATCGTGACGCTCAAGCTGCAAAAACCGACAAGCTTCCCAAAATTGCTAATAAGGCAGGGAAAACTAAGATTCAATCAAATCATGCCCGAAAAGCTTCAACTGTTGCGAAACGGACTGAACTGGCGAAAGCTTACACAAAGATTTCGCAATTGCCAACTCAGGCGGCGCCGAGCAAGACTCAAGACGCTGAAGCAGGCAGATCCAGTAATGCTGCTAGCAGCGCAATCGCCGCCACGCAGTCGACTGATGCAGCATCGAACTTCCTTAGCGCTCCGACGTCGACCCCAGGCAGTTCCGAATCTATTGCCGATAACAAGTCCGCGCTGTATTCTGCCATGTTTGCAGCAGTGCTCGGAATCATAGGGATCTGCGGTGTTATGATTGCGTTTCTGCAGCGCGAGAAAAGCGACATCAACCTTCGTTATGCGCGCAATTTCTCCTATCAGGACGATAGCCAAACCGATTTGCCGGAACTTGAAAGCAACAGCTGCGAGTTCGACGCTGAGCCAGCTTTAAACCATGACACCTTCACTGCAAATGAGCAGGCGTCACCACAAATCTCCGCGCCAGCTTTCGCTGTTTCTGAGCCAACGGTACTTCATTACGAGAGCAATCCCTTTGCTTGCCTTGAGTCGCCCGAGAACTCCTTGTTCTTATTATCCGTAGAAGCCGCTTCGTCCGCGTTGAACACTACCGACAAGTTAAATGCTGAAGCGGATAGTGCTGATAACATGCCGAACTCTTTCGAGTCTGCATGCGATTTCTTTCTTCCAAACACTACCCACATTGACGATCTTTCACTTAACTGGCTCGAAGCTCTAAACGCCAATCGCTCACTTGAAATGGATCGACCAGCACTTGCTACTTTCGAGCAGTTAAGCTCCGGATCTGCAGAGCTGAAATATAACGAAATCAGCTTTGCCTATTCACATGCCCGCCCTAACGGCTTTGCAAAATTACTCGAAGCCAAATCGACAGCAGACAACGGAGTGCAAGAGGAGTCACCAATTGGTGAAATTTTTGAACTACTTAAGACTGACTTGATCGACGTCTCAGTTGACGACAACGCTTACGAACCCATAGAAAGCGCCGATGGCGACTACAGGCTGTCCGAGTTCATTATCGCCATCAGCAATTTCGATGATAACTCTGAGCAAAATTCGATGATGGCAGCCCAAATCTCTACTGTTTCAGACTGGATATTGTGCAACGGTCGCAGCATGTCGGTGATCAGCGCTAACGCAACGAGCAGTTCGTGCAACGATGGAACGTTTTCGGCAGTACCAGCAGACGAGTGGGGCGAAGAAAGCTATCACGCCCTGGCGCAATTATTAATTGATGCTGCCGGCATGAATTCTATCAACAAAACACGCGCCAAACGTCTAGTGGTACCACAAAACATTCCAGTTTATGGAAGACGCATAACAACGAGCCGCTCGCGCGAGTCGCATCAAAACGATCGCGAATATCAAAACCGCCTGCGTGGATTATTCTCTGAGTGTTAAGTTCACCAATGTGAGCTACTGAAGCCCATCGCTCACCCTATCAGAAGCGATGGGTCACTCATCTTGGTGGCAAAATAATCAGTCTCTACTAACCGCAAAGGATGATATCAGCTCACCTTGCTGTGATGTATATTCTATAGTGTGGACGCCAAATCGAATTCTGATTTGATTCAATGAACTGCAGCAGCAAATGCAGATTCATTAGCTAAAACGCGTATGAAGAATGATTCCCACCCACTACCAATTGCGGCAGCTTTGGAAGATTTATAAAACTGAGACCGTGGGCAGAGGCTTGTTATTAAGCCCCTTATTGCCGCGTGCCGTCATTTCTGTGCAGCTGCGCGAAACTTTGCGCTGGTCCCGGCATCACAGGCAAAGAAGGAGGGCAACTAATGCTACTTGAATTGTTTACCATCGCCCAGGTCTCAATGGGTACGTGCATCTACGATACTTCCACGCCGCTCAGAAACGAAGAAATAGCTCTGCAAACACCAGCAACCATTAGATTGCATGGTGGCATATCTGGTGCATCGGTCGAAGGCTTTGTCATAAACAATGCGCCTGGATTATTGACCAGATGCGATGTACAAGATTTTCTCCGCGCCAAAAGTCAAAAATTGAGACGTGGTCTTTTGCACAATCTGTATGAGCACGGCTGCATAGATTGGAAATTTCTGGGGCGACTCAATACCATCGCCAAGCAAACTGGATATATATAGACCGCGTTGCGGTTAATCCCATGGCATGCCAAATTCTTGCCAAAATTCCGCCAATATCTTGCCAACACATTTACGTATTCTAACAAACATGAAACCGAGGCATTAAGCCCGGCGGGGAAATAGAAACGATTTGGGTGAGGTAGTTCGCAATGGACAACGGTCAACAGTTCCAACATTCAGAAGCAAGATTAGACCATGATTTGCATGCTGGTAATCAAATACATGCAGCCGCTTCATTACTACACGAGTTTGAACACAAACCTCATGAAGCGCTGGCTTTAATCAAGCACGAGATGAAGAAGAACAGCCATTGCGACAAGAATAGCATTGGCATCGAAGCCAACGGCGATGTATTTATCTGGAACAAAGAGCACAACAGTGGCGTTTATGCCGGCAATATTCCAGCTTCAAGGCGCGGAGAATTCTTGCCCCCAGCGCAGAAAGCTCCGGTTGAAGCTCCAGCGCCGCGCCCGGTTGTCGAAGCACCACCGGCAGCTCTTCCTCCGCCTCCGCCAGAACAAGCTGCAGCCCCGGGTCCTCAAAGTTATGAATATCAGGAACCACATCATAGAGGCTTCCACATCCCATTCCCGATTGATATCGGTGTTCACAATGGTTCGCTCCACGTTGGTGTCAATGTTCTTGGTCTGGTCAAAGGCGGCGTAATGCTCGGCGAGAAAAATCGCGGCTATGTCGGCTCTGATGCCTTACAAACCGAAGTTAGCGCTGGAGTTGACTTGAACAAAAATCACATTGGACCAGCCGGCGATTGGCGCGTACTCAATGGCGCTATTACTGAAGGCAGAGCAAGAGTTGGTATCACGCCTCATCATGATGGTATCAATATTGGTGCAGGCGCTGATGCTTCAGCCTTTGGACACAACATTGGAGCTGGTGGCGCTGCCGGTCTAGAAGCTGGACAGAAACTCGGACCGCACGCTGATGGTTATGCGTATGTAGGTAAGGCTGAAGCCGATGCCAGTGGCTCTGCAAATCTCTCCGATCAAGGGCTGCAGGCTCGTGCCAACGTTAATGCCGGTGCTGAACCCTATGTCGGAGCACATGTTGGAGCACGCGCCGGACTCGGCGCCAAAAACGAAGCTCACGCAGATGCCGGAGTAAATGTAGGCGACAATGGAGTATCGGCCGGAGCTGGTGTCTATCCGCAGTTCCATCCAGATGTATATGTACGCGGACATGCAGGCGATAGCGAATCGGGTGTCGGTTTGATACCGCTCAGAGCATGGCACCGTGACTCAGACGAAGACTGAGTGCTGCGCTCTAAGCGAATGCATCCAGATTGCTCTTGCCTGGACCTTCAGGACGGCCAAGCTTGAACCCCTGTGCTTTCTTAAACCTGAAAGCTTCGGTGGTGCACTGAGAAATCAAATCAAGCTCAATCTCCTCGCTCGCTCTCGGCATTATTGCTTCTTTTGCTAATGCAAGATCAGGCCTGCCCTGCATCACGTACCAGCCACATCTGAACGATTATGAAACGAGTTCCATAATCGTTCCGTTGAGGCCTGTACGTGTTTAGTATCGAAGTGTAGAATTGGCGGTATATCTAATCAGCGCTCATTAAAAGCGCACCTGACATGAAATACATCATCGCGGATCAAAGCAAAATAAACAGTTTTCCGACAGGCGTAGCTAAGGTTTTATCCGCCCTGGAGCATCCAGAAGCAGCCGTAACCGATGAATCCGAGGTCTGGGATTTTCTCCCCCAGTGCGCTAAAACAGCCCCTGAAGCCGTAAAAGATGAATTCAAACAAGCCGGACAAAAGAAGCTAGATAGGCTCTCCGCCTTGCTTGGACGAAAAATACTGACAGCGATAAGATTGCCGACTTAGCGGCCGAACTAGAGAATTTATCAATCCTCGATCTATCCGAAGAAAAATTTGACGCCGAATCGCCCTAGCATTTCTAGGGAAAGCACCAGCAATCTGAGGTTTGCTAAAGACTATAATCTTTATGTCTTAATAGTCACTCACAAGCGAAGATATAAAGTTTGGACCCGACTGGCCAGACTGGTAAGGACCTTGGGGTCCCAGCACAAGCGACAGCGCAACTGCGTTTTTTAAGATTCGCGCGTAGACAAGGCGCTCAGACATTTTAGAAGAATATCTCAGGGCACGAAGCTGATGCAACTGGGTCAGGGCGCTCACAAGGGAGAATTCGCTGATTTTGCACAGCGAGCCGTTGGCTAATTTACGAAACTCCTGCCTGCGAACGGCTATTTCGGGGAGCGGATTTTGTTCTGCTTGAGTGGCCAATATTAGTTGCTCACCAGCGCGAAGCACGATTGATTGATTATCGATCTGGACTTTCACGTCACCGGCACTGCTGTCATTCAGACTCATTACGCAGACGCTGTGTCCGTTATTGAGCACGAAGGCTGAACAGCCTTTTTTAACGTGAATGCTTAGCTTTCCGTTGCCGACGAGAGCCTCAGCAGCATGGTCGTTAGGCGCCATTAGCACGTTGCTAGCAGCAAATTCTCGTTGTGATATTTTCAATACAGACTGAACGAAAGACACAGGCTCGTAGGAATTGCTTGAATTGATTTGTGTGGCGATAGATGGGCGCTTGGCTTTGCGCCTGTTCTGCACATCATCGCTTAATTGCCCATCATCACTAATTACGATTTTGCCATTTTGGGCAGGTGGTGCTTGTTTACCAATATTACTGATACCAGGTTGCCCGCCCGGCGATCCCGGTGCTTCGAAACTGCCCCCAGATTTGCTCTGCCCAGCAGCGAAATCAGAAAGCATTAACCCAACAGCGGGATTTGCTACGGTGATGATGCCACCATTGCCTCCGCTTGCTCCTAGACCACCAGTGGCGCTGTTGCCTCCACCGGCAGCTGCGTTAGCGGTAACGTTGTCACCGCCACCGCCACCATCACCACCAGAACCACCATTGCCACCGGTAGTGGTTGTTTTGCCGGTCGTTAGATTCGTCGTTACGGCTTTCAGAGTTAAACCGGCAGCGCTCCCGCCGGCACCGCCAGAGCCACCATTACCACCATTACCTCCATGACCAAGCAGAGAAGTGGTGGTTCCACCAGTACCACCAATGCTGCCACTAGCCCCATTTCCGCCGTTTGAGTTCAGCAGAAAACTGAAAGTGTCGATTGTGCCACCAGGTGCTAAAATGCTTATCAGCCCGGCTTTGCCACCAGAGCCGCCATTGGCACCGGTCCCTCCGCTGCCGCCAGTGCCAGGGCTGCTGCCACCATTTGGAGTGTTAATAGATGCAGTCGGCGCGTTGCCACCATTAGCGGTGATATTGCCTGACACGGTAAAGATTCCAGCGCTTGCGGCAAAAGTCAAGGCACCAGCATTGCCACCGTTGCCGCCGCTCCCTGTAGCACCGCCTGCGCCACCGTGCCCCAGGGTGGATGTGCCCACCTGATTGTTCCCGACGCCGCCAGTCAAGTCAAAAACTCCCTGTGCACTGCCGCCGTTGGCGCTACCCTGGATATTTTCGATAAGAAGAGCCGTGAATGAAGCAGCAGCGGCATTGCCACCGTTGCCGCCATAACTCCCTGCTCCGCCGGAGCCACCGATGAGTCCGCCGCTTCCACCAGCGCCGCCTTGTGCAACTCCGCCGGAGCTGCCCTGCGCGCTACTCAAACCGCCATCGGTGACGAAAGTCGTGCTAATAGAACTGCCGATGCCTCCATTTACGGCTGAAACGATCAAGCTTCCGCCGGCTCCTCCATTAGCTCCCAGCGCGCCTTTGCCGCCATTTCCGCCTGTTCCGCTGACGTTGCCGCCTGTGCCACCAATCCCGCCGCTTTCGGAGTTTATTAAACCAGCAGCGCCGCCACGTGTTTCTAGATCGCCTGTGGGTGCAAAGTTCACAGGCACCACATTGCCTTGAAGGCTAGTTATGGATAGACTGCCACCATCGCCTCCGGCTCCGGCGGCGCCGGCATTGCCACCGTTGCCCCCTTTGCCAGCTCCGTCGCTAGCATTGCCACCGCTTATGGTGCCGGCGTTAGCATTGCTGCCGGCTCCTCCTATGACTCTATCCTGATACACAGAAATGTCATTCAAAGCGCTTATCGTTTGGCTTCCAGCAGCACCGCCGGCACCACCGACACCACCGGAACCCGAATTGCCTCCAGCACTAATGCCATTGCCACCGTGACCGCCGGCGTTTAAAGTGCCACCGCTGCCGCCGCTCTGCAAGAAATTGCCATAGCCAAAGCTTATTATTCCCATATTGGCGCTAAGGGTCAGGTTTCCGCCTGACGCACCAGAGCCAGCGTTTCCGGCGTTTCCACCAGTTCCGCCGGTTCCGCTTGTCGCCATTGAACTGTCACCGCCGATGCCACCATTGCCCGAATTGCCGCCGGCGCCACCGATGACGTTTAGAGCGAACGGACCATTGATTGAATCCGCACCGAAGAGCAAACTTCCCTTAGTTGAGGAAATAGAAACCGCTCCTACGCCCGCTCCCAGCATTCCGCTGCCGCCATTGCCACCGTTGCCGCCGTTGCCGGCTCCGCTGACAGAGCCACCGTTACCGCCATTACTTCCCGCACCAGCCGGACCTCCACCCACGCCAAATCCGCCCGCG